>Ga0181523_10000188_pt1 | contig 67358 bp, 54 predicted proteins | sample PEATcosm2014_Bin_43_FD_119752 | JGI IMG/M metagenome (GOLD analysis project Ga0181523, IMG submission 119752) | Peatland microbial communities from MTU Mesocosm Facility, Houghton, MI, USA - PEATcosm2014_Bin05_30_metaG | ecosystem: Environmental > Terrestrial > Soil > Wetlands > Peat | place... | reverse complement strand
TGAAAAACTCTACGGCGATTTCGTACTGACGGCGACCAATCCGGGCGGCCACAGCTCGCTGCCGCGGCCGGAGAACGCGATCTACGAACTGGCCGATGCGCTGACGCGGATCGCGCACTACCAGTTTCCGTTCGAGCTGAACCCCATCACCCGCGCGTATTACGAGCGGCAGGTGAAGCTGTCGACTGGGCAGCGCGCCGCGGATCTTAAGGCAATGCTGAAAACTCCTCCGGACATGGCGGCGGTGGCGCGGCTGTCGAAGGATCCGCTGGACAACTCAACCATGCACACCACGTGTGTGGCAACGCGCTTGAGCGGAGGCCATGCCAATAATGCCCTGCCGCAGATGGCGCAAGCTAACGTGAACTGCCGCATCGAGCCCGGACACTCGTTGGAAGAAATCCGGCTGACGCTGGAAAAAGTGGTGGCCGATCCGAAAATGAAAGTGCAGTTTCGGGAAAACACCGGTGTGCTGATGGATCATGGATCAGACCGCCACAGTTATGTGCCGCCGGCTCCGCGGAAAGAAGTGTTCGATCCGCTGGAGAAGGTGGTGGCAAAAATGTGGCCGGGAATTCCGGTGCTTCCGAATATGAGCACGGGCGCGTCGGATGGCGTGTACACAAACGCAGCAGGGATGCCGACGTATTGCGTGTCGGGCGAACAGTACGAACGGGACGATATCCGGGCCCATGGGAAAGATGAGCGGATAGGAGTCGAGTCGTTTGCCCGCGGCGTGGATTTCTATTACGTCTTTCTGAAGGGAGTTACGGCGGAGTAAGACGGCAATGCCTAGAAAACCCATCCTTTCTCTCTTGCGAGGAGGAGATCGACGGATGATCGGCCGCTCTGACCATGTAGCGGCAATGGTGTCCAAGGCACCAGAGCTTTTTCCTGAGCTGATCGCAGGTCTGTGGTCGGAAGATCCGCTGGTACGAATGCGGGCCGCGGATGCGGCCGAGAAGATCACACGGAAGAACCGTATGCTCCTTCAGCCCTACAAGAAAGAACTGCTGGGCTTGATGACGGAGACCAATCAACAAGAACTGCGCTGGCACTTGGCGGTCATGGTTCCCCGGCTGGTGCTCAGCGCCAAGGAACGGCAAGTCGCGATCTCGTCGCTGCATGATTATTTAGCAGATCGTAGCTCCATTGTTAAGACCTTCGCTCTTCAAGGACTGGCTGACTTGGCGCAGGATGACCCAAGCATTAGGCCTTGCGCGATAGAGATACTGCGCGAGGCTACTCGAAACGGTACGCCTGCGATGAAGGCTCGCGGCCGGAAGTTGCTGCTTCGGCTGGAACATTGATGGCCGACGATGGCCGGCCGACGAGGCCGCAGCCGCTGAACTGAGCCGTACCAGGACGTCCGCTCCCAACCAGTTCTTGACATTCGCCAACCATTCGCCTATGCTGCGCGCATGGCGATCACTCGGCGTCAACGCGAGCTCTATGACTTTATTTCGCGCTTTGTGGCGGAGAAGCAATACTCCCCTTCGTTTGAAGAGATCAAGGAAGCCATGGGGCTGAACTCTTTGGCCACGGTGCATAAGCACGTCACTAATCTGGAGAAAAAAGGGCTGCTGACGCGGGACTACAACCGCAGCCGCTCGATTGATCTGCTGCCTCCGAAGGGCAAGCTGAAGCAGTCGATGGCGGTGAATACGGCCGTGGTGCTGCCGCTGGTGGGCAGGATTGCGGCGGGGCGTCCGATTGAGGCGGTGGAGCACAACGAGACCATCTCGCTGGCGGATTTCGTGCGCTCGAAGGATGTGTTCGTGCTCGAGGTGCGCGGCGAATCCATGCAGGACGAGGCGATTCTTGACGGCGACTTCGTGCTGGTCGAGAAGACGAAAACCGCGCACAACGGCGATATTGTGGTGGCGCTGCTCGATTCGTCCGACGCGACGCTGAAGCGGTTCTTTCGCGAGGGCGAGAACATTCGTCTGCAGCCTTCGAACGCGGCCATGAAGCCGATCATTGTCCCCGCGGCGTCGGTAGAGATTCAGGGCCGGGTGATTGGCGTGCTGCGGAAGTACTGAGGCATTGGCCGGTGCGTGGAACTGGGACGGGCGGGGGCGCCCGTCTCTCCACCGAATTCTCAGCCCAGGTGGCGATCCAGGGCTTTCTGAATGTCGTCTTTCGAGCGGTAGCCGACCAGCTGTTCCACGACCTGTCCATTTTTGAAAACGAGCAGAGTGGGAATGCCGGTGACTTTGTAGCGCATGGGCGTGGCACCGTTGCGGTCGACGTCCATCTTGCCAAATGTGACTTTACCCTGATATTCGCCCGCGAGCTCTTCGACGATCGGAGCGATCGCGCGGCAGGGACCGCACCAGGCGGCCCAGAAATCGACCAGCACAGGCTTATCGGACTTCAATACATCGGAATCAAAATTAGCGTCGGTTACTTCGACGGTGGTGGTGCTTGCCATTCATCCTCCAGAGTTCCAAGTTCTCGCAGGCTGGACCGTTCGATCCGTAAGGCGGAACTTCTATCGTAGCACTGTTGCACTATCCATTGGATGCTCTGCAAGGGAGGAAGTCGCAGCCGTTGGCAAGAGTGGGGCTACAGGCGCGGAACGCCGTAGAATGACTATTTTGGGAATGACCGTTTTGGAATCTGGGTCTTGAATCTGAGTTTCGAAGCTGGGTTTCGAATCTGCGTTTCGAATTATGTCTAGCGATCTCGATAATCTCCGCGTTGTGCTGGTGGCGGCGCGCAATCCGCTGAATATTGGGGCGGCGGCGCGCGCCATGAGCAATTTTGGGATCCGGCGATTGCGCGTGGTGAATCCCTACGAAGTCGCATTTCAAGAGGCGCGGTCGGCAGTCGGCGCAGCGGGGTTGCTGGCGAAGGCGGAACAGTATGAGAACGTGGCCGAGGCAGTCGCGGACTGCAGGCTGGTGGTGGGAACGACAGTCGCAGGGCGGCGAGAGTTGCAGCATCGGTTGCAACGGCTGGATGAGGGCGGGCGAGCGATCAAGCGGCAACTGAAGACGGGACCAGTTGCATTGCTGTTCGGCTCGGAACGGGTGGGACTATCGAATCAGGAGATGAGCCACTGCCATTGGATGATGCGGATTCCGACGCGGGAAGAGCACGGTTCGATGAACCTGGGGCAGGCGGTCGCGGTCTGCCTGTACGAACTGGTGCGCGGACGGAAAACAGCCAGGGCAAAGGCAGCGCCGGGGCAGAAGAAGAAGACTCCCGCGAAGTCGGAAGAGGTCGAGCGGCTGACACAGGCGCTCCTTGAAGTGCTCCGAACGAGTGGATACGTGAATCCGCGAGTAACGACATCTGAAGAAAAGTTGCGGCGACTGGTCCGGCGTTTGACTTTGAACGCCGATGACGCAGAGGTCTTGTTGGGAATGCTGCGGCAGATAGCGTGGAAGCTGGGCACGAACGAAAAGAACGAAAATTAGCTAAACAAACTCGGGTTGTTAAGTGTTAACGGTACAAACCCGGCAGCTCTTCCCAAGAAATCCCCGAGAAATTCTCAAGAAAATTGGAACGCTAACGCTTGCCATTTTCGTAAGTCAAAGTAACAACCGCGGGGTGGCTGCGTCCGCGCCCCTCCGCTTGCCGACCTCGAGGTGGCGACATGCGCATGCTGCTGGACACCTTCGCGCAAACCCTGCAAACTCTCTGGGCGCATAAGCTGCGGTCCTTGCTCACCATGTTTGGTATTGCCTGGGGCGTCGGTTCGCTGCTGCTGCTGGCCGGAGTGGGCGAAGGCTTCCGCAACGGCAATCGCAAGCAACTGGAAACCTTCGGCAAGAACATCATCTTCTTCTTCGGCGGACGCGCGCCGGCCGTCGAGGGCAGTTTCAACTCGATGAAGTGGTTCAACCTTACCTATGACGATTACCTCGCCATCAAGAACGAGTCGAAGCTCGCGATCAACATTTCGCCGCTGATCGCGCGCGACGACATCCGCGCGGTCAGTGACTACACCAGCACCAACGGCCAGGTCTCGGGCGTGCCGCCGATCTACAGCCAGGTGCGGACGATCCCGCTGGCGGTGGGACGTTGGATTAATGACGATGACAATGACCAGCGGCGGCGGGTGTGCATCCTGGGACGGGAAATGACGCGCAATATGTTTCCGGGGCGTCCCGCAGTGGGCAACACGATTCTGCTCAATGGCGTTCGTTTTCAGGTGATCGGCGTACTCTCGATGATCGGCCACGAGGAGAACAACGCGACCAACATTCGAATTTTCGTGCCGTTCAACACCATGCGCGAGTTGTTTCCGCTGACGGGCGACAACTCGCAAGAGGGCAACGCGATTTCGTTCATCAACTATCAACCGCGCAGCTTTGAAGAAAACGAAGCCGCCAAGGATGAATTGCACCGGATCGTGGCCCGCAATCACGGTGGCTTCGATCCCAAGGGCACCGACGTCTGGGAAGAATGGGACACGGTCAAGAACCAAAAGACCATGGGCAAGATCTTCACGGCCATGGATTGGTTCCTGGGCGGTGTCGGGCTGGTGACACTGGCGCTGGGCGCGATTGGCATTGTGAACATCATGCTGGTGGCCGTGACCGAGCGCACGCGCGAGATCGGCTTGCGCAAAGCCGTGGGCGCGACCAACCACAACATCCTGTTTCAGTTTTTTCTGGAGGGCGCATTTCTGACACTGCTGAGCGGCGCGATCGGAGTCGGCGGCGCGATGCTCGTCATCCACTTGCTCTCAGGAGTGCAACTGCCGCAGGGTTTCGACACGCCGCGAATCGTGCCGGTATCGGCGATCGGCGCAGTGCTGTCGCTGGCGCTGGCGGGCATTACAGCTGGGCTTTATCCAGCGCGCAAAGCGGCGATGTTGGAACCGGTGGAAGCTTTGCGTCAGGAGTAGCTAGTGGAGCGACGGCTCTCCACTAAGAGGGAACATAAGGAATACGTGATGACCCATGATTTGCTGAAAGAGGCTTACGGCGCGATGCAGCATAATCGCCGCCGCACGACTCTGACCATGCTCGGAATGGCTTGGGGGATTGCGACCGTGGTTATCCTGCTGGCCTTCGGTTCGGGATTCGAGCGTGCCATCGACTTGATTTTCAGCTCATGGGGAACCGACGTGATCGGAGCATTCCCGGGGCGAACGTCGCTGCAGGTGGGCGGTGCGAAGGCGGGGAGCGAAGTGCGGCTGAAGCTGGCCGATGTGGATTACGTCCGCAACGAAGTGCCGATGGTGAAAGGCGTCACTCCGATCTTTGACAAGCCGAACACAACCATTCAGCACGACACACGCACCTTCACCAATCTTTTCCTAACCGGCGTGTACCCGGTGTACGACCGCATTCGCGGCTTTGACGTTGCAGCCGGTCGTGGCATGAGCGAGCAGGATCTGGCGGAGCACGCCCGTGTGGCGGTGATCGGCGATGAGGCGAAGCGGAGACTGTTCTCCGGTGAACAGGCCCTAGGGCAGAGCATCCGAATCAACGGTGTGAGCTTTGAGGTGATTGGCGTTTACCGGCATAAAGTGCAGGGCGGCGACAACAACGACAACACCATGGTGGTGATCCCTTTCACCGCCATGGGCGATCTCTACGATACGCAGTACATCAGCGGCATTTTCATGGACTACGAGGGGCAGGATCACCAGCAGCTCGCGCGCGTGGTGCGGAGCGTGCTGGCCGGGCACCATAACTTCCGCCCGGATGACCGGCGAGCCGTGTTCATTGCCGACTTCAAGCAGGATTTTGACGAGTTCACAACTGTGACCACCGCTCTCAAGGTGCTGCTGGCTTTCATTGGCGCACTGACGTTAGGAATCGGCGGCATCGGGCTGATGAACATCATGCTGGTTTCGGTGCAGCAGCGAACCCGGGAAATCGGCGTGGAAAAGGCGCTGGGCGCGCAAAAGGGCCACATCCTTTTTCAGTTTCTCGCGGAAGCCCTGGCAATCACCTTTGCCGGAGGAGTGGCCGGGATCGGGATCGCTTATCTGATCTCCTGGGGCGTGGGGGCGCTGCCGTTGATGAGCGCCTTTGGCGATAACCTGCAGGCCGGCGACATCCATCTGCATATCAACCTCAGCAGCCTCACCGTGGCGACGATCATTCTTGGCGTGGTAGGTATCTTGAGCGGGATGGTGCCAGCAATCAGAGCGGCGCGACTGGACCCGATCGAGAGCCTGCGCTACGAATGAGTTGCTGTAGAGACGGGGCTTACCGCGTCTGGGTAGCGGCAGGAGACGCGGCAAGCCGCACCTCTACACTCACGCTGTTTCTTGTGGCCGCCTCATCGCGCCTACTATCAGTACGACCAGAACCAGCAAGCTGAACAGAGAAATCACTCCCAGCGATATGACGCAGTAGATGCACCACACGCCGAGCACCGCAGATTCAATGTGGGCGAGATGGAGCGCAAAACCCAGGCCACCTAGGGCGGTCACCAGCATCACCCGGTAAGCTTTCTTGAAGGCGAGCACGCCGAGCAGCAGATATCCGCCGATGCCGATTGCGGCCACCGGAACTCCGAGGAGCATGGCGTACGGACTGTGATTCACGATGCCGCAGTCCCAGCGCTCATTGATGCTGCAAGGTGAAGTGTCGGTGCGGTAATGCTCGCGTAGCGCGAGTGAAGAAGCGGCGATACCGACGACGGCAAGCACAATCAAGACCCATCTCATGCAGGACTCCCACCCCAATGTAAATGAAGTTGTATTCCTGAAATAAATATTATCTACGATTTCCGCCAATCGAGATTGGTGGAGCGCCGGGCGAGACGCCCGTCCCTCCACTCGTCAATCGTGGTAGCGCTGCTCGCCCGCCGGTATCGGGACGTTGAGGCGATTCTGCGACGGAGGCAATGGACACGTCGCATAGGCAGTGAATGCGCAAGGCGGGTTTATTAGTTTATTGAAGTCGAGCCAGACTTCGCCGGGCTGAGTGACGCCATGGTCGGGTAGTTCGGTATAGAGAAAGCGTCCCGCGCCGTACGTCGTAGTTTTGCTGGTGGCGTCACGAAGAATAAAGAAGAGATCGGTCGATTGCGGGTCTTCGAGTACGGGCTCGAGTCGCAGAACCTGCCCATCCAAAGTAAATTCGGCGACGCCGGGCGCCGGGAGATGGGTCGTGGTGCCGAGGATGGTCGGGATGTCGAGCACTTTCGGCGGGGTGTAGGGAATCCAGCGCGCATGCACGCGGTAGGCGGCATTCGGCTCATACCACCGCAATCCGTGAAAGCCGACGCGGGTGGGAGCTTGCAGGTCCTTGACGCGCAACCCGAACTGATCGTCTCGGTGGATCACGATGATGGTGAGTGTGCCGATCGTCAGTTTCGAGGGTTTGTCGGCATCGTCGGCGAGCAGAGCCTGCTCTTTTGCGGGCTGACCATCGACCATGAAGTCCTTCGGGAAGCCTCCGGCGGGAGGCAGCAAGCGCAGCACACCTTTGTCCTTGTCCCAGCGCACGACTGCGATATGCGCCGGCCCGTGTCCCGCGATCTGAACGCGGCAGTCTTCAGCGGAGCCGAAGCTGTTGTCCCCTTCTTGCAGCCAGCCGAGGGCGATCAAGGAAAGCCAGCCTTCTGGAGCCTGCAGGTTGGTTGCCCGCTTAGCACGCCAAGCGAGCAGATCGCGCTGCCATGAGGTTTGATCGTCGGAACTCTTACTGTCTGCAGCTGCGAGCAGCTGGGTTAACATCGCCGCCAGAACGATCGCTGCCGCCAGCACTTTTCTTTTCATTTGTAAGTCTCCGTTTTCCCAGGTGCGCGACTTCCTTAGAAAGATAATACTGCGCCAACAATGGCCCTCGCCAGAATGTCCGTTGGCCACCTGTCCTCGACCGCCTTAATGCGTTTTCCGATTCAGTGAGGCAAATTCAGGACGCCTTGCTCTGTCGCTCCTAACCTGCGTATCGTAGCGGAGTGAAAGTTGCGCGATGTAGTGGGATTCTGTTGCACTTCACTTCCCTGCCCGGCCGCTTCGGCATTGGCGATCTCGGCCTCTGCGCCTACGAGTTCGCCGACTTTCTCTCCGCCGCGGGACAGAAGTTGTGGCAAGTGCTGCCGCTGAATCCCACCGGATACGGCGATTCCCCGTATCAGTGCTTCTCCGCTTTTGCCGGCAACCCGATGTTGCTCAGTTTGGAACGCCTGCGCGATCAGGGCTTGCTCCAAGAGTCAGACCTGGACATGGCTCAGGCGCCGCCGTTTCCTGAAGACTTCGTCGACTATGGGCCGGTGATCGAATTCAAGATGGCGGCTTTGCGCCGGGCGGCGCAGGTTTTCTTCGCCGACGGTTCCCGCGCCGATCATGCAGCCTTCAACCGCTTTTGCGAGAGCGCCAGTCCGTGGCTCGACGATTACGCGCTCTTCATGGCCTGCAAAGATGCGCACCACGGCACCATGTGGACCACCTGGGACCCGCAGATACGTATGCGAGACGCTCCAGCGGTAAGCGAGTGGTCGAGAAAACTGGCGCCGGAACTGAAGGCCCACAAGTACTGGCAATTCGAGTTCTTCCGGCAGTGGGAGCATCTCAAGACTTATTGCCAGCAGCGTGGCATTCTTTTCATGGGCGACGTCCCGATCTATGTTGCGCACGACAGCGCGGACGTCTGGGCTGATCCCGATCTGTTCTATCTCGACGATGAGGGCCGCCCCACCGTGGTCTCCGGCGTGCCGCCGGATTATTTCAGCGCCACCGGACAACTTTGGGGGAATCCTATTTATCGCTGGGACTTGCTGGCAGCCAGCGGATACAAGTGGTGGATCGAACGCCTCCGTGCCTCGCTCGCGCTTTTCGATATGGTGCGCCTCGATCATTTCCGCGGCTTCGAATCCTACTGGGAAGTTCCTGCGGGCGAAACGACGGCCATAAACGGGCGCTGGGTTAAGGGACCGGGAGAAGAATTTCTGTCGGCACTGCGGAACGCATTTGGCGAACTGCCGATCGTGGCGGAAAACCTGGGCGTGATCACTCCACCGGTGGAGAAACTGCGGCAGCAGTTCGGCCTGCCGGGCATGAGTCTTTTGCAATTTGCGTTTGGCACTGATCCGCAGGGTCCGTCCTTTCGGCCGCATAATTACAGTCGCGACCTGGTCGCCTACACCGGAGGGCACGACAATGACACGACAGTGGGCTGGTGGTCGAGTTCGGGCGCTGGCGACAGCACGCGCACTCCAGACGACGTCCGCAAAGAGCACGCCTTCGCTCGCGCCTATCTCAACTTCGACGACAGTGACGATGACGATTCCGAGATCAACTGGGTCATGATCAGGGCGGTGCTCGCGTCGGTTGCCGATGTTGCGATAGTCCCGTTGCAGGATGTGCTGGGTCTGGGCAGCGAAGCGCGCATGAATCTTCCAGGCAAGGTCAGCGGAAATTGGAAATGGCGTTATCGTCCAGGCGCATTGCGCAGCGAGTTGAGCGCGAGGCTTCGATCATTGGCCGCCCTTTACGATCGGTAGTGTGCCCGTCTCCTTCCGGCCCGGAAACTAGCCGTGTTCACCGTGCGTTCGATGAGCGGGCTTCAACCTAAAAAGATGCGTTGCCGGCCGGTGCCTGCAGCAAGATAGTCAACGGCGGGACGTGTTCCGGTTTCACATAGCGGTTCACCAGAAAGCGCTTGCCGTCTTTGGCCACGTCGTAGGTAAAAACGTCGGTGCTGGAGATCGGAGCGCGGCCGTGAATCTGGAACAACGACGCGGGCGTACCGGTCGCGAAAATACTTGCGCCGTTGACCGGCACCGACATCAACATGCCGCTGGGAGCGATGTAGAAAATTTCTTTGCCGTCTCCGCGCCAGCGTGGCTCGCTGCCGCCGCCACGCGATACTTGCCATTTTCCGGCAGCGCCAGGGAACGAGGTGACGTAAATCTCCCAGGCGCCGGATTCATCGGAGGCATAGGCCACCCATTTTCCATCGGGGGAAATCTGCCCGTTGTTCTCGCTGCCCTTGCTGGTCAGAAACCGGGTCAGCTCGCCGCCAGCAACGGGTAGCAATTCGAGATATTCGCCCGACGCAACCTGCCGTGTGACCAGAATCTGCTGGTCGTCCACCGACCACGAATTGGGGAAAAAGTCGTCCATGGAGGAAACAGGGATAGTGAAGATCTTCTTCTCGCGCACCAGGCCAGTCGCTGGCTTTAAGACCAGACTTGACCCGTCGGCGCCACCGTTACGGTAGACCAGCATGCTTCCATCTCGCGACCATACCGCCACCACTTCTTCCGCCGGATCAAAAGTGAACCGCGAGTTGCCGGCTCCGGTGGTGCTTTCGATCCAGATATCCACGTTATTCGCCTTCTGGTCGCTGATATCGAGGGCGACGCGGGTGCCGTCGGGCGAAAGCGTGGGGTTGGCCATGATGGCGGGATCACCGATACGGCCCAGTTCTTTGCCCGAGCGGTCCATCCAGGTAAGCGCGGACTGCGCTGCCCCAACGTCGGTGTTGTAGATCAACGTCCCGTTCTGCGCGACCGCGAAGGCCGACCAATACGTGGAGGGTTGAAAGCCGACGACATTCGCGAGCACGGTCGTGCTCCCCGAAACCGCGCCGGCGGATGCGTCAAAGGCAATGCTCACCAACTGCTTTTGCTCATCCGCATAGAACAAATTGTGGGCGTCGTAGCCAAAACTGGAATGGCAGAGGACAACGAGTTTTCTCTCCTTGCCTTCGAGAGAACTGAGATAGATGCCGCTCCAGCGGTCGTCTTTGGTGTTTCCAAAGTTGCCGCCCCAAAATAAGAAATGGTCGCCGTCGGGAAGAAAGAGGGGCCAGCGGTGGGTCTCATCTTGCGCGGTCCTGATGCCCTGTGTAACCTGCGCCATCCCCGTCCCATCGCCATTGATGCGCTGGATCGGACTTTGGGCGTCCGGGGTATAGATAATTACACCCTTGCTTCCCCAACTGCCGCCGCGTCCAGCCAACGCGGTGGCCAGCACTTGCGGTGTGCCGCCTGAGATCCCCATTTTCTGCAATTTGCCGTTAGCAAAAAACGCGACATAGGACCCATCCGGTGACCAGAAGGGATAACTTGCGCCCTGCGTCCCCGGCAGCAGCGTGACGTTCGGAGAGCCTACGCGCTGCACGTAGAGCATGGGCAATGCGGAATTCTCCTCTGGCGACACAAACACCAGCATGGAGCCGTCGCGCGAAAGCGCCATGTGGCTGATGCTCATTTCATCCGGAACCGCCAGGGCGAACCGCAAGCGCGTCGTTGGCACGGGACGCCGCGCCACGAACCACGTCAGCGAGGCGACGGCCAGCAGCGCCAGCGCCACGGAGAGCCAAGGCAGGAGCGACGCTCGGCGAGGCGTGGCTGCGGCGCGCGCAACCGTGCTCGACTCGGTTCCAGAGAGTGAGCTTAGAGCGAATGACAGGTCTCGCGCCGACTGGAAGCGCTGTTCCGGGTTCTTCTCCAGGCAGCGCCGCACAATGCGATCAAGAGCGGGAGAGACGAAATGAGCGGGATCGGAGAACTCCGATGGGTCGTCCTTCAAAACCGCCGTCATGGTTTCAGCGACCGTATCGCGGCGGAAGGCGCGCACACCGGAGAGCATTTCGTAAAGCACCGCGCCGAAGGCGAAGATGTCGGTCCGAGGATCGGCGGCCTCGCCGCGTACCTGCTCCGGCGCCATGTAGCTCGCGGTGCCCATCACCATGCCCACCGCTGTATTCGGACTGGCGAGGGTGGCTTCGTCCGTCCCTGTCTGCTGCGCCAGTTTCGCCAAGCCAAAATCTAAAATCTTGATGCGCCCGTCTTTGGTGACGAAAATATTTTCGGGCTTCAGGTCTCGATGAACGATTCCCTTCTCGTGCGCCGCTGCCAGCCCGTGCGCGATCTGAACTCCGTATTCGATCGTCTTACGCTGGGGCAGAGCTCCACCGTCCAGCGTCACGCGCAGGCTTTCGCCCTCCAACAGCTCGGAGACCAGAAACGGCGAACCGTTGTTCTGACCCTCGGCGTGCCGACCGATATCAAACACCGCCAGAATGTTGGGGTGGTTCAGCGCCGCCACCGCGCGCGCCTCCTGCTCAAAGCGACGCAGACGGTCCGGTTCCCGGGCGAAGGATTCGGGAAGAATCTTCAGCGCGACATCGCGCCCCAGGCGCGTATCCCTCGCGCGATAAACTTCTCCCATGCCGCCAGCGCCTAGCGGAGCGAGGATCTCGTAGGGGCCAAGTTTTGTGCCAGGGGTAAGGGCCATGCGTTCGCGCCATTATATACGTCACGAAAAGCATGTCGGAGCCGATAGACGCTCGCGGCTTCCGATTTGAGATCTCAGAATCGGCGGAGAACACCGCCACGGGGAGCAAGTGAGAAGGCACGCCTGCAAGGGTTAAAACAAGTGCCCTTGTCTCTTCCATCGAAAGGGAGAGACAAGGGCAGCCAAACTAATTCGATCACTCTTCTTCCAGACTCTTTACTGAACCGTAACACTAACGGCGTCGGAAGGAATGCCGTTGGCCACAACCACCAAAGTACTCTCGCCCGTTTCCATCGTCGGCGGCACATCGAAGTGTGTTGACACCGTTGCCGTGCCAGTAGCCACGCCCATCGTACTGTGATCGTGGGTTCTTGCATAAAACACGTGCTGCGTGCTGTTGTTCGTAATTCGCACTAGCGGATAATTCGTCGCCGTCTGCAACTCGTCTCCGAAAGCCGCCGCTTGCGACAAGCCATTGAACTGTGTGCCATAAATTTGATAAGTCGATCCGCGAGTTACCGTAGACGGATAGCCCGAAATCGTTGGAGCCCACGAAGGCTGGTAAGTCCCCGGATAAGTGTAAGTCTCTGAAAAGTCAAAGCCACCGACCAGCACTTCGCCGGTAGGCAATACCATCAGACTTGACTCGACAAAGAATTCGGTAGTAAGCAGGGGTCCGGGAGTAAGGTTCGTTCCATCGAACACATAAGAAATCCCGGTATCGCCTTCCACCAGCACGTTGCCATTCGTCAGCAGTACAGCAAACGAATCCCCGGCATTGTCATCGTTCTCGAAAACAGGACCGGGTGTCCAGGTGCCCGTTTTGGTGTCGTAAATGGACGTATTCCCAGCGTTTGTGTCGAAAACCGACGAAACTGTCGTCCAAGACCCGGTCGCGAATACCGTTCCGTCCGGACGCAGGATCTGCGGTCCAATTTCCCCAGGCGGGAAGTAGCAATAGAGCGTGTCGCCAGTACCATAAGGGATGCAACCTTCTTCGGTCGTTGGGGAACGCAAATCGACGATCGTACTGCCCGCACTCACCCACTGCTGCGCCGTGGGCGAATAGATCTCCGAGTTGGGAGCGTGCAGCACATCCGCGGTCAGAATCGAGCCGTCGGGCAGCAAGGTCCAGCCCTCCTCCGCGTTGAAATCGCTCTTACCCTTCGAGCTCAGAGCAGTCCAGGTCAGAGTTTTTGGATCGAGTTCCGCCATTCGTTTGGTGAGCTTCTGACCAACCACGAATTTGCCGTCCGGCAGAACCAGCGCCGGCGAATCTCCGATAAAGTCCCAGCCGGGCGGCGGAGCCAGCGAGGTCCACGTGTCGGTTGTGGGATCGTAGACCGCACCCAGGTTGGTGAGGGTAAAGACGCCGAAGTTGTATTCCCCGCCCGTAATCACCAGCCGCCCGTCGGCCAATACCGCGGAAGCATTGGCGTAGGGCGCATACCCGGCGGGAAGATTGGCGAGCTGCGTCCAGGTTCCGTTCACGTAGCTCCCGTTGATGTCGGGCGTGAGCTTCCACCAATCGTAATCGTTGTTCCCTTGCGCCATGACCGTGCCGTCAGTCAACTGAAACGTCATCACGATTCCGTCCGGCGGCTGGTTGACGAGCGGGGTTAGGGTCTGCGCCAGCGACGTGCCGAACACAGCGAGCAGAAGCGCCATTAATGTGAGAACAAATCTTGTGGACAAAATGCGCTGAAAGCTGCCGCAGGCAGCGGGCGCAAAACCTTTCCGCGGAGTTGAGCTGTTGATCATTTGCAACCTCCTGGGGGTGTGACAAGAAGAGTAGGCACGCCATAGTAGCAAAACCGACGAAATTGGGGAAGGTTGAAAAACCACGTCCGGGGCGGCTTTTCGGCTCTCGAGCTCGTTGCCTGTATTTTGAGACTCCATGATCCAATTCGCCGATTGCTGCGGCACCGGGTTGTCTGGATTTCCCCGTCGTCTACAGCTACCGCCACAATTCATTGACTTGCCGTGGTTTGGCCCCTAATATGGTCGCTTCTCAGCACGGGTGCTCTTCGTTGGTCGCGCAAAACAGATAGGCAACCATGGTCGGTCTAAACGAAACAATTATGATCGGCCAAACATGATCGGCCAGGCATGATTCGCCAAACCATCTCGCCCTACCGCATATTCAGTGGCTTCCGTTAGGGCCCGGTCAAAGATCGAATAGCAAAGATCGGAAAGGAGCTTGGCTTGTGCTCGACATTCAGACCAAGCACGTACAACCTGACATTGTTGTTCTGGAAATAACGGGGAGAATCACGCTTGGCAGGGAGAGCAAGCAATTGGAATGGGCTGTCGAGAGCCTGGTGGGTGAGGGACGGAAAAAAGTTATCTTTGACCTGGCCGGCGTGTCGAACATCGACAGCACAGGGATTGGGATCATCGTAATGTCTGCCGCCAAACTGAAGAAGGCAGAAGGCGAGTTGCGAGTGGCGGGCGCCACCGCGCATGTCGAAGACGTATTGAAGATGACGAACATAGATCAGATTGTCGTGCTACACCCCACAACCGCGGCAGCCGCGGCAAGCTTCTGACGCGATCGCCATCCCGAGTAACAATCCCCAAGTAACAATCAAAGTAACGCAAACGAGAAGTGCTAGAGAATTTCGACCAACACTTACTTCAGCGTGTCGCTGCGGTAAAGTTGCCCAAGTTGCGTGCGGCAACCAAACGCCATCCAGCGGCCATCCGGCGTAATGGCGGCTGGTGTATTCATGGGCCTCAGACCGGTAGCATCTTTCGGCGTTATAGTCTGCCACAGTTCCCGCCGGCCAGACTCTATGTCGACCTTATAAATGTTGAGGCCAGTAGGTATTGTTGCCTGCACAAATACGTGCTTCGAGTCCGCCCAACCGATCGGAAACTCCGCAGCCTGAATACCGGCGATCGGCTTGGAGCTACCGTCCGACAAGGAACGGACGGCGAAGGCCCCGTTCTGATCACTAATGAATGAATTGCCGTCCGGCGCAACCGCTCCCCACGGAGCGGTTCCCGGCGACAACTGTTTTGGTGTCGAACCATCCACATCGGTGAGGTAGACGGCCTCCGCCTGGCCGGACTGGCTGGCGCCCATCAGAATACGATGGCCATCCGGGAACCATTCGGCCCATCGCGGTTGCATCCCATCCCAGCGCAACACGCGCGCCTGCCCCGGTCCCACGGGCACAATTTGGAGGCGCTGCGCAGGATCGTCCGGGAGCACTACCAGCGCCCATTTTCCATCCGAGGTGATATCCGTGGCATATCCGCCTCCGGTAAGGCGAACCGCGGGAGAGCCGTCGTTTTTCCGCATATACACCGAGTAGTCGTTGCCTGACTGTTCGGATAAGTCGGTGAACAATACTTCACTTCCGTCCCGGGACAGCCGCGGACCCCAGCTGTAGGAAAGCCAACTCAGGTCGCGTTCTTGGTTGGATCCGTGCTCCACCATCGCCATCGTCCCACGGGCTTCTTCCGTCGAAACCAGGGCTCGACCGGACGCCGCGATGTCGAGAATGCGGGTCGGCGCCGTCCCGCAATACACAGTCCTTTGTTTGCCCGACAATGTAACAGCATGGATGCACCACTGCTCCCCTGATAGTGCGGCTGAGAACCATATCTCTTTCCCCGACGGAGCCCAGGCCAATCCCTCCAGGGATTCCCATCCGCTCGATATGGTTCGCAACTGTCCGGATCGGTCAACCAGCACAAGATCGCCTCGATCGTCTGGATTCGGCGGGTGACGAAATAGCGCCACTTGTTTTCCATCCGGAGAAACTCGCATATCGCTCATCCAGCCTTCGCCTTCGAGCAGCACCTTTCCGATGGGATATTGCAAGCGCCACTTGGCATTGCCGCGGTCATTACTGCGATCAATGACGGCGAGTTCGTTCCCGTCCGGTCCCCAGTCGGCATCGACGACACGCTCCAGCAGCTCGCGAGGGGCACTGCCGCCGAGAGGAGAAGTGGCCAGCGTACCGCCCCATTCGTAGTGGGCAAAATATTTCGGCCGCATCAGGACTGCCATTTGACCCTGGCGTGAGATTGCCAGCAGCAAAGCGCCGCCCAGACCCGCCGGCGTTGATGCCGGATAGTCCTCACGAATGCTGTAAGTGTCGGGCGCTCCTCCGCCGAACTTTGCGTCGAACTTGGCGCTGTAGAAGACAGTTTTCGTATCCGGCGCAAATCGGCCTCGAATGACCTCACCGCGATGGTACGACACGCGGGTGAACGTCGGCGGCGGGGCTGAAGCAGGTCGCAAGTACCAGGCGATGGCGGCTCCCAATGCGAGAGCGAGCGCAGCTACGGCGGCGAATCCAAGCCAGCGGCGCGTTCCAGTCGCATCCGCCTTGCTGCCGTCCTTGATCGCCACATTCGCCGCTGTCCTCGAAGTCGTGCCACTCAAAGCTTCCAGTGCGAACGCAAGGTCTTTTGCGGATTGGAAACGCTGCTCCGGCTGCTTCTCCAGGCAGCGGCGGACGATGCGCTCCAGCCCCGGTGACACCGGATGGTCCATCTCGCTCAATTCCGGTGGATCTTCTTTCAGAATAGCCGTCATGGTCTCGGCGGCGGTATCGCGACGGAAGGCACGTTGCCCGGAAATCATTTCGTACAAAACTGCACCAAAAGCAAAAATGTCGGTGCGGGAATCGATCGCCGAGCCACGCACTTGTTCTGGTGCCATATAGCCGGCAGTGCCCATGACCATGCCCGCTTCCGTCGGCGAACTGGTCAGCGTCAGGCCATCGGATTCATTCTTTGCTCCACGAGCATTCGGCGCCAGCTTCGCCAAGCCGAAATCGAGAATCTTCACCCGGCCTTCTTTGGTGAGGAAAATGTTCTCCGGCTTCAAATCGCGATGGATGATGCCCTTGTCGTGGGCTGCCGCCAGTCCTTGCGCGATCTGCGCCGCGTAGTCGGACGCCTTGCGTGGCGACAGCGGTCCATGCTCAAGCTCGGTGCGCAAGCTGGCGCCCTCAAGAAGTTCAGAAACTATAAAGGGCGATCCGCCCTGCTCCCCAATGTCGTGAATGGCAAGGATGTTGGGATGATTGAGCGCTGCCACCGCGCGCGCCTCTTGCTCGAAGCGCCGCAGCCGGTCGGCATCGCGCGAAAAGGATTCCGGCAGCACCTTCAGTGCGACCTCACGCCCCAGCCGTGTATCGCGTGCGCGATAAACTTCGCCCATGCCGCCCGCGCCCAGCGGCGCCAGGATTTCGTAGGGACCGATTTTCGCGCCAGAGGTAAGGGCCATCCGTGCGTGCCATTATAGTGGAAGCCTCTGAAAAGCTGGACCCATCAGAGGCCAGGGAAGGCTTGGAGGCGCGGGTCGGAATCGAGCCAATCAGAGTGTTGCAAACACTTTAGATAGCTGATTCTATTGCTTGCTCTTGGTGCGCCAGTTGCCCGCTAGCGCAAATTAGCACAAAATTCCCCCGCCGCTCTGCATAGTCAATGAGTGAAATCGGGATGTTACTCCAATTGACCTGCTAAACTCCGCTTTGCAGCAGGAGGTAATTCCACTCCATCTGGATTGGCTCAGTCACTTGCGAGTTGGACTCGCCGCTCTGGAATGGGAGAAATCAGGGCAAAAATCTGGCAACGTTGTCTAGGCGAGGGCGCACTCACATCAACTCCGATTTTGTGACGCACTCAGCAACTTGGAGCTTGCGATTTCCTCCCGTTTTTGTGTCATTTGTTCGCCTTTTCATTGTCAGTGAGTGCTATGGGGGATGTCGCCAACTGGCGAGCGACTCCACAGATTCCTGACCGTGTCGAGTTGCGCTACTGCACTGTCAGAGAGACCGTTCCTGTTTGCGTAAGGGTGCCGGAGGTGCCCGTGACTGTAATGGTGTACGTACCGGGCGTGGTACCTCCGCCTCCGCCTCCGCCACCGCCATTACCGCCCCCTCCGCAACCCAGTGAGCTTCCAATGACCGAGAAGAGCAGCACGAGCATCCCCAGCCTACAGGACCACCCCCGCCGCCTCGCCGGGATGCCAACGAGCAAGATGCACGCGAGAGCTGCGCCGTTGACCGAGGTCCAGAAGGACCTTCGGCCCGGGCTGATAGCGGCGTTGGGCGCCGTGGTGTTCACAGTAAGAGTCGTTGTTTGTGGTGCAGAACCGCTGATAGTCACAGAGGCTGGAACGCTGCATGTCGCAGGATCACTTGGGGCTGTCGGAGTAATCGCGCAGCTCAGACTAATGGCGCCGGTAAATCCTCCCGTCGGCGTCACGGTGAACGTCGCCGTCCCGCTCTGCCCGGCCGTGATCGTCAGCGAAGTGGGGCTCGCCGAGACCGTGAAGCCAGGCGGAGGCGGCGGAGGCGGGGACAGCTTGAAAACCGTGCCCCAATCAATGCCGTTAACACCTCCAGCCTCGGTGGTCCCGTAGAGGTTGCCGGAAGCGTCTTGGATCACACCCGCCATGGGCACGGCGCCGTCGGTGCATTCGGTGCCCCCTTGCGAGCAAAAACTGTACAGCACGGTCTCTGTGTAACCGTTGCCGCTTGGCGAAAGCTCGAAAACAGTTCCGCTGCTGCACCCCTCACACTCCCAGGAAAGTCCCGTACCGCCGCTTGAGGTCGTTCCGTAGAGGTTGCCGGAAGCGTCTTCGATCAGGACAGCATCGGGATTGTCGCCGTCGGTGTAGTCAAAGCTGTGCAGCACGCTCTCGGTGTAGCTGCCGTCGCCATTTGGCGCCAGCTTAAACACCGTGCCGCAACCGGGAGTATCACAGCTGTTGACGCCGCCATCGGATGTCGTTCCATAGAAGTTACCGGAAGCGTCTTCGATCAAACCCGCATAAGGATAGCCGCCATCCGTGCAGTTGTTGCCACCTTGAGAACAAAAGCTGTACAGCACCGTCTCGACGTAGCCGCTGCCGTTTGGCGAAAGTTTGAAGACCGTGCCGCAACCAAGCCCAATACAATTTTGAGTGCCAGTTCCGCCAAGTGCGGTCGTCCCGTAGAGGTTGCCGGAAGCGTCGAGGATCAGAGCGGCATTGGGAGCAGCGCCGTCGGTGCAGAATGCATTGCCACCGGGGGGACAAAAGTTGTAAAGCACAGTGTAGTTGTAGCCGGTGCCGCTCGGCGCAAGCATGAAAACCGTGCCATAAGCATAACCTTCATTGACCAACGGAACGCCGGTGCCGCCCAAGTTGGTCGTTCCGTAGAGGTTGCCGGAAGAGTCCTCGATCAGGCCAGCATAAGGGCCAACGCCGTCAGTGCAGAAGTTGCTACCCTGGGATTGAGAACAGAAGTTGTACAGGACGCTCTCGGTGTAACCGTTGCCACTCGGAGTAAGCTTGAAGACCGTGCCTCCGCCATTGGCACCGCCATTGTAGGTCGTCCCATAGAGGTCGCCGGCAGCGTCATCGACCAGGCCGGCATAAGGGTTGGCACCGTCCGTGCAGTTGGTTTGGGAGCAGAAGTTGTACAGCACGGACTTGGTGTAGCCGCTGCCACTCGGTGTAAGCTTGAACACAGTGCCGTAGCCGCAAGAACCCGCATTACAATCGGAACTATTGGTGCTGCCCCCTCCTATGGTTGTTCCATAGAAGTTGCCGGAAGCGTCCTGGATTAGGGCAGCAAAAGGCTGGATTCCATCAGTACAGTAAACGCCGCCTTGCGAGCAAAAGTTGTACAGGAGGCTTTCGATATCCAAATTGGACGAGGTCTGCGCGCTGGCCGCCCGGCGCGGTCGGTGGAGGCTTCCTTGCCCCGGCCCGTTGGCCGCAGGGAGCGCGCCAGCGCCCTGCGAACCGCGCCAGGACGGCGCTGCGGCGCCACCAGTCTGCGCCTGCGCTGGAACATACAGCGCGCCCACGAGCGCCATCGCCAACGCGACAACGAAAACGCTCCGAACACTTCCACGATCTGGTATCGCCCAAATCGCCGAATACACGCCTTTCTCCTGCCTTTGCTTTTGACTTAAAGTATCGCGCCGATTATACCGGCTATATACCTACTATCTGGCCGATAGCGGCTTCTTGCGTTCTGCATTCGTGATGACGACCCGGAGTTTGACCGCATGTTTCCGGAGAAGCCTGCGTCAGCGCCGACCTCCGGTTCCCGCTAGTTTCGACATCTTTCGAACTCTTTCCCCTGCCTCTCGCGCCATCGGGCGAGTCACGGGCAACCCGGAAGTTAATGTCAACTGCTGTTAACAGGCGATAGCACTCATTGACCTAGCCCACGGTGTAGCGTCTGGTAGGACAAATTCGGGAAAAGGCTGGAGGCGCGGGTCGGAATCGAACCGACGTATAAAGGTTTTGCAGACCTCTCCCTTACCACTTGGGTACCGCGCCCGGCCATTCCACAGTAGAGCCTCCAGAGTGGGTTTGTCCAGAAGCGTCGTTCGCTGTTCGTCGTTCGCCATTCGCACCGCGCTTTTGAAGCAGTCGTGGCCAACAGCGAATCGCGTTCCTATTTTCTTGCACACGGATTTGTGCTACAACACCGGACATGAGTTCGACGGTTAATTCGACCGGTAATCCGTCCGGTTCCGCGATTGCACCGAGGCCGGGTGAGAGACCAGTTGCGCCTGCAAATCTGAAACCGGATGCGTCCTCGATTTGTCCCAACTGCTCGACCGAGTTGCGCGGACACCGCTGCAAGGTCGTTTGCAAGAAATGCGGCTTCTATTTGAGCTGTTCTGATTTTTACTGAGGCAGGCGACGGCCCTCGCGCGATTTCCTCCACGACCTTCTACAATAGCCAAGAGTTCGTTTTAATCCTCACATCAGGAGATTGGCATGCAGCGGAAAGCGAGCGCAGTTTGGAAGGGCGGTCTTAAAGACGGGAAAGGGACGGTTTCGTCCACCAGCGGCGTGCTTTCGAATACGCCGTATTCGTTTACCACGCGGTTTGAAAACACTCCGGGGACGAATCCCGAAGAATTGATTGCCGCGGCACATGCGGCGTGCTTTTCGATGGCGCTGTCGGCGCAACTGGGAGGCGCGAACTTGACGCCGGAAAGCATTAGTACAGCAGCTACGCTAACCATGGATAAACTCGATGCGGGCTGGGCGATCACCGCTGTGCATCTGGATGTGGTCGCCAAGGTGCCGGGCGCGAGCGCGGAGGCCTTCAACACGGCAGCGCAGAATGCAAAAGCAGGCTGCCCGGTGTCGAAGGTGCTCAACGCGAAGATTACGATGGATGCGAAGCTCGGCTGACGGTTTGGCGCGGGTGAGGCTCTGCCCTTTGCCCATTGCTTCACCGTCAGATTCTGTCATCCCGACCCTGAGCGAAGCCGAAGGGGAGGGATCTGCAGTTCGCCGCAAAATGCAGATCCCTCACTTCGTTCGGGATGACAATTCATAAAGAGAGGCATAGCTAGCTTTGCGCGCGCAAGATCTGGCGTAGCTTTTGATTGATCCTTACCGCTTCCTGCGAGGCCTGATCGATCAGTTCGACCCAGCGGCGTGAGTTCTCAGGCGGGCCTGCCTGCGAAATCAGGTAAGTGGCTTGTACGATGGTTTCAAGCGCATTGCTGAGATCGTGCGCCAGAGTGCGGAGTTCCCTCGTTAGCTCTGCCGGGATTTTATCGGAAACATCTCCCATGGTCTTGGTCAGGGCCTGGCGCCTTGCGCTCGTTTGACAGCCAGACGCCGGCCAGTAGACTATTAGTGTAGTCGCCTTTGAAGAAGGCCCTGCCGATTTTTTCTTTTAATGCGGATATGGCGGAACTGGCAGACGCGCTAGGTTCAGGTCCTAGTGATCGCAAGGTCGTGGAGGTTCGAGTCCTCTTATCCGCACCAATAACAGCAGTTAGCGCTTAGCATCCAGCTCGAAGCCCATAGCTCGCAGCGCCACCTACGCGCCGGCAGAGAGCCGGTGGGTGCTGCGGCTTTGGGCAATGCCGTATTGGCGGATCTTATAGAGCAATGCTTTGTAGCTGATCTTCAGCAGCGCTGCGGCTTGCTTGCGATTCCAATTCGTCGATTCAAGAGCGCGGGCGATGGCTTCGGCCTCCGCTTCATCTTTGGCATTGCGCGACAGCGACTTCAGGCCGCCGCCGGATTCAGCACCTGCGGTCCTGCCGGCTGCCTCGGCGCGTATTCCTCCACCCCCATCGGGTCGGGGCTGTAATTCGGATGCGGCGAGCGTTTCGTCTCCGAGAACCAGGTAGCGCTTGATGAAGTTGCTCAGTTCGCGCAGGTTGCCCGGCCAGGAATGCCGCAGACATGCCTCCATCAACGGCCCCGAAAGTGGCAACGGGGGACGCGCGTAAGACTCCGACATACGCGACATGAAATGTTTCAGCAGGATCGGGATCTCTTCCTTGCGGTCGCGCAGCGGCGGCAGCGACATGGTAAACGCGTTCAAGCGGTAGTAGAGATCCTCCCGCAGCCGCTTGTTGGCAAGCGCTTCGGGAATGTCAATGTTGGTGGCGGCCAGGATGCGGACGTCAACTTTGACCAGCGTACGGCTACCTAGGCGGGAGAACGTTTGATCTTGCAGAACGTGCAGCAGCTTGGCCTGCAAGAGCGGTGGCATTTCTCCGATTTCATCGAGCAGGATCGTGCCCTTATTACACATTTCGAATTTGCCGGGCTTGGCGTGGTTGGCGCCAGTAAACGCTCCCGCTTCGTATCCGAACAGTTCGCTCTCGAGCAAGTCGGCGGGCACCGCCGCGCAATTCACTTTGAGGAAGGTGCGGTGGGCGCGCGGGGAAAGTTTGTGGATCAGGCGCGCCAGCACTTCCTTGCCCGTGCCGCTCTCACCGAGCAGCAGTACCGGGATGTCGACGTTGGCGACGAGTGCCGCCTGCGAGCGAATCTTTTTCATCGCCGGGCTGGCCGCGACGAAGAACACGTCGTCGCACAGTTCCTCGATGTCGCCGGCATAGCTCTCCCCTTTGGCCGTGCCGACGCACTGTCCAATGACCGCGTCGAGTTCGGCTTTCTGGAATGGCTTGGTCAGATAATCGCTTGCTCCCAGGCGCATGGCCTGCACCACTTTGCGAGTGTCATTCACGCAGGAGAGCATGACGACTTTTAATCCGGGCTTGAGGTGGCGGAGTTGTTCGAGCGTCTGCAACCCATCGATGCCGGGCATAAGTAGATCGAGCAACACCAGGTCGGGATGCAGTCCTTTCTGGACCCGCTCCACCGCTTCTTCGCCGGTGCTGGCGGTTTGAACTTTGTGTTCATCCACTTCCAGTAAGGTGCGGATGTAACGCAACATTCCCGGTTCGTCATCCACCAGCAAGATGTTGGCGGCTTGGCTCATTTAGCGCCTCGTTCAAGATTGCTCAGAATTGGTTTTAGGGGAATAAGAAAAGAAAACTTGCTACCTGCGCCGGGTTCGCTTTCCACCCAGATTTTGCCACTCATCCCTTGCAGCAAACGGCGGGCGATGGCTAGTCCCAAGCCCATGCCCTCTGCCGATTCGCTGCCGGGCAGCCGGAAAAAATCGTCGAAGATTTCCAGGTGATACTCCGGCCGAATTCCCGGGCCGGTATCGGCCACGCTTATTTTGACGGCGTTGGGCACGTTCGTCGCTTGGCGGCGGCGTTCTCCATTGACTGCGGTCTTGCTCACGCCGCGACGTTCCCACATATGAGGTTCGGCATGCAGCCAGACGGTGCCGCCCTGCGGCGTGTACTTGCACGCGTTCTCCAGAAGATTGGAAATCACGCGCTGGATCTTGGGGGCATCGAATGCAAATGGCGTCAGTTTGTCGTTTGCCAGGAAATACAGGGCGAGACCGCGATCCTGAAACCGCCCGGACCAGTGCTGGCAAACTTCGGACAGGCAGACGTTCATGTCCCCTTCCACGTACTGCATGCGCAGTTCGCCGATTTCGAGCACGCTGAAGGTCAGAAAGTCCTGAATGAATTGCTGCAAACGCTGTCCGCTGGAATACATGTCGCCCATCACTTCGCGCTGGCGGTCGTTGAGCGGTCCCAGTTTCTGGCTCTGCAACAGTTCGATGTAGCCATTGAGGATGGCCAGGGGCGTCTTGAGATCGTGGGCGGCAGATGCCAGTGCGTTTGTTGTCTTGCGAAAGCGATCGCGCAGTTGTTCGAGTTCGCGGGCCATGTCGTCCGCCGAACCCGGCGGGCTACTCTGAGCCGCGGTCATGGACGGCGACGGCGGGCCATTTTGCGGGCGCGTGCCCGTGGGGGCTACGCCTGGACTTTTATTGGGCGTCGAAGCCATGAGAACCAATAACGCTCAGTGTTGGGGAGGGAATTGTACTACCGTTCGATCGAGGGGATAACAGTCATCGTATGTCACGTGCACCAGGCTGTCAATTGGAAACAGGCCCTCAACAGGTACCGAAGCGAAAAACGTTGCACTCTCTTTGTCTGACCCATAGTCATCATGGAATTCTGGACCGGTCGAGCCATTCGGGCAATCTGCCTGCCGGTCGCGAGGTTTGGGTTGATTCTCAGGCCTGTCTGGCCCTCTCCGAAGTTTGGCCCATAAGGTGCGGTCTTAAGTAGTGTTACTACCTTTGATTGGCGGACCCTACACGTGCCTCGCAGCTTATCCAAGAAGGAAGAACGCAAGTGGGCGCGGTTGCAGCTCGCAATTCCGGTTTTTATCCGCACCCGCGACGGAAGCGGCAAGGATTGCCTGGAGTTTGCCACGGCCGTCAACATCTCTGCCGGGGGCGCTTTGGTGGTAGTTCGCCGTTCTTTGCCCAAATCAGCCTTGGTTTCACTGGAGATTCCGAGCGCTCCCATCGGGCCCACCGATGGATTGAAGACCTCTTCGCGGATCATGCAAGCGAAAGCTGTCTGGGTAGGGCACCTGGATGAGTACCATCTTCTGGGTTTGAAGTTTGCCCGCCCCCTGAACACCGACGCGGCGGCGGTTTCCGGCAGGCATTTGAGGAAAGTCGGTACTGCGGTGTGAAATGTTTTTCCCTTTCCCAGCCTCTCTCAGACTAGCACTTTCGGGCCATGACATGGGTCCTTACCTTCAGCATATGATCCCTGTAAGCCATTCATAAGGTGAGCGTTTAAGGAAAAGTTTCAAGTCGCTCTGCCTTCTCCCCAAGTTTGGTGCTTCGGATGCACTTTTAGTGCATGCGGGTGAACACTCACCGCGAAGGGGTAACAGTCTGATGACGACACTTTCGGTAACTACTCTGGCGCAATCGCTCGGCGAGGTTCCCCCTGACAACATCATTTTTGGCCATTCTGAGGTCATGCAATCGGTTCGCTCGCGGCTGGGCAAAGTAGCCGCCGCCAACGTCCCGGTTCTGATCACCGGCGAAAGCGGCACCGGCAAGGACATCATTGCCCGGCTCATCCATGGTCTCTCTCCGTGGAAAACCGGACCCTATGTAAAGGTGAACTGCCCGGCCATTCCCGGAACCCTGCTGGAAAGCGAACTGTTCGGCTACGAAAAAGGAGCCTTTACGGGCGCGTTCGGCTCGAAGCCAGGACGGGTTGAATTGGCCCACCGCGGCACCCTGTTTCTGGATGAAATTTCCGAGCTTGACCCATCCTTGCAATCGAAGCTTCTGCAACTTTTGCAGGACGGGCAGTTCTGCCGGATCGGCGCTCAGGAAGATAAGAAGGTCGAGGTGCGAGTGGTGTGTGCGACCAACCGCAACCTGGAAGCCGAGATCGAATCGGGGACTTTTCGCCAGGATCTTTACTACCGCATCAACGTGGTGAATCTGCGCATGCCGGCGCTGCGGGAACGCCGTGGCGACATTGAAGATTTGTGCGCCTACTTTCTCGAATACTACAACCGCAAGTTCAACTGCCGGGCGCGGACACTGTCGAATGAAGTGCTGGCGGTGCTGCAGAAATATCACTGGCCGGGAAATATTCGCGAACTGGAAAACCTGATCAAGCGCTACGTGATTCTGGGCCATGAGGAAGTGATCACCAACGACCTGGTAGCCCGCGAGCCCGACTTTTTCAATCAAGAGATCAATCTGGACGGGCCGATCTCTCTAAAGAAGATGACCCGCCAATGCGTGCGCGAACTGGAGCGCAAGGTCATCCTGAAAGTGCTGCAGCAGCACCACTGGAATCGTAAGCAGGCAGCCCGCACGCTGGGCATTAGCTATCGCGCCCTGCTTTATAAGATCCGCGACGCCGGTTTGCCTTCAAATCGTGCTCTCCGTCTCAGACAGGCGGAGAAGCTCGCCGGCAATCCAAACAGCGGTGCGGCCGCCGACTGAACAAGAATCACGTTGGACAGCCGCCCCCGGCTGTCCAAGAAACGCGCCAGCGCTGCTTCCTATTCGCGGCCCAGCACAGTCTCTTCAGGCCCAGAACGTCCGGTCCAGCGTTCGATACTGAATCGCTTCCGCAATATGTTTGGGTGCAAGCTGCGGAATCCCGTCTAGGTCGGCAATCGTGCGTGCAACCTTCAGAATGCGGTCATGCGCCCGGGCGCTAAGTCCCTGCTGCGCCATGGCACGCTCAAGTAAGCGCTCACAATCGGCAGAGAGCTCGCAGAATTTGCGGATGGACTGCGGCGGCATTTGCGCATTGCAGTAAAGTTTTTGGCGTTCCGAAGAGAAGCGCGCCAGCTGGAGTTCACGGGCGCGGATCACGCGATCGAGAATTTTCGCTGAACCTTCCGGCTCCGAGGTGCTGCGCATTTCCTTGTAGTTCACCGCGGGCACGTCAATGTGGATGTCGATGCGGTCAAGCAGCGGCCCCGAAATCTTAGAAATGTAGCGCTGAATCATCGGCGGCGTGCAGTGGCATTCGCGGGTGCGGTCGTTGTGGAATCCGCAGGGACAGGGATTCATGGCGGCGGCGAGCATGAAGCGCGCGGGGAAGGTCAGCGACATCGCAGCCCGCGCGATGCAGACCGTACCGTCTTCGAGCGGTTGGCGCATGACCTCAAGAACGTTGCGCGGAAATTCGGGAAGTTCGTCAAGGAACAGGACGCCATTGTGAGCGAGTGAAACTTCTCCCGGCCGCGGGATTGCACCCCCTCCGATCAGACCGGCGTCAGAAATAGTGTGATGAGGCGCGCGGAACGGGCGCAGGCCGACCAGTCCGGCGCGCGCGTCGAGCACACCCGCTACGCTATGAATCTTAGTAGTCTCAAGCGCTTCTTCGAACGTAAACGGCGGCAGGATGGTCGGCATCCGTTTCGCCAGCATCGTTTTTCCTGACCCTGGAGGCCCGATCATAAGAATGTTGTGGCCGCCTGCGCAGGCAACTTCGAGAGCGCGTTTGGCGGTTTGCTGGCCGCGAACGTCTTTGAAGTCCACGTGGAACTGCTGCGCCTGGCTGAGCAGTTGATCGGTGTCAACTTGCAGGCGCGAAACACCGTTCCCGGAATTGATGTAATGAATGACGTCGAGCAGCGATTTGACCGGGTACACCTCAACTCCGCCCACCATGGCCGCTTCGCGAGCGTTGACTTCAGGAACGATCAGGCGTTTCACCTTGGTTCGCCGGGCCTCGATCGCGATCGGCAAAGCGCCGCGGACTCCGCGGATGCTGCCGTCGAGTGAAAGCTCGCCCACAAATAGCGCGTCGGGGATCTCCTTCTTATTCAGACCGCCGTATGCTCCGAGGATGCCGAGCGCCATCGGCAAATCAAAGCCAGAACCTTCCTTGCGGATGTCGGCAGGCGCCAGATTGATGGTGATCTGGGTGGGAGGAATGTCGTAGCCGCAATTCTTAAGCGCTGACCGCACGCGGTCGCGGCTTTCGCGGACGGCGGCGTCGGGCAATCCGACGGTATGAAAGTGGTCTTCCGTCATTTTGACGCCCGACACATCCACTTCTACTTCAATAATGTTGGCGTCAATGCCGTAAACGGCCGCACTCAGGGTTTTATAGAGCATAGGGATACCACGGAGCACACGAAGGGGACAGCGTAGGATGGGAGATCCTTGCCAGCATCATAGTCGGCGCCAAACCGAACCGCTGTGATGGGCATCACCCGGTTACCGTGATGGAACGTGACGGAACGTTCTGCCGTGAACCGCCGTTTTCGGTGCTACGCTAGATGCAATCTGCGGAAAGCATTCTTCCGCCGGCCGAGTCCCCCAATGCCCGACGAAGGTCCCACTTCAAACCGGCCCGATTCGGCGTCCCACGAACTGGAGCGCGAAGAGAGCCAGTTGTGGCGATGGGCGCTTGGCCTGCTCGTTTTGTTTGCGGCAGCGGTGGCGGCGTTGTCGTGGGAACAACTGAAAGACCTGCCTTACCGGCTGTGGGCAATTCCGGCCGGACTCTTCGCGCTCGCCGTCTTGTTTGCCGCCTATGCTTTCGGGCGCAAGCGCGAGGTTTCGGAGCTCAAACAGATTCTGAAGGGCTTTCAGAACAAGGTGGGAGTCACACCCTCCGAAGAGCAACTGGATCAGTTGGGCCAGTTGATCATGCGTTCGCAGCGCAACTTCAAAGAGCTCATCGATTCACTCGATGACGTTGCCCTCGCCATTTCGCTCGATGGCACCCTGCGGACGGTGAACCGGCGAACCACTGAGATTCTCGACGTTCCTTATTCCGCGTTGGTTGGTCACAAGCTTCAGGAATTCCTGGGTTCTCCCCTGCACACGGAAGCGTCCGGGACCCTCGAACGGTTCCTGGAGAAGCGGAACTGGTCGGGAGTGGTCGAGGTCCACCTTAAGAACGACTCCCGGCGGCGTTATTACGACTGCGTGGTCAATGCCATTGTCAAGGGCGACGATGTGGCGGGAGCAAGCGTGCTGGCGCGCGACATTACCGGCAATCGGGAAAAGGAACAACGCTTCACGCAGTTGTTCGAATCTCTGCAGGAAGGCGTGTACATCAGCAATCCAGATGGCAAGCTGCTCGAGGTGAACCCCGCCCTGGTCTCGATTCTGGGATACGACAGTAAAGAAGAGCTGTTGAATCTGCCGACAGACGGCCTGAATGTTGACGCTGGCGGCGATCCGGTTCTGGGACGCGGGGGAAGCCAGAGCGGCCGCACGCGCACGCGCGAGGTCCGGCTGCGAAGAAAAGATGGCGGAGTCGCGGTGTGCGTGGATACCTCGAGCGGCGTGATGGAAGCGGGACGGGTTATCCGTTATCACGGCACGCTAGTAGACGTCACCGAGAAACGCGCCCTGGAGCAGCAGTTGCACCGCCAGGAAGAGTTCCGCCGGCACCTGCTCGAAAGCTTTCCCGATCTGATTCTGGTGCTCGATTTGAAGGGACAGTACACCTTCGTGAGCGCGCGCATCGCCGAGCTCCTCGGGTACGGGCCCGAATACCTCATGGGCAAGAACATCGAAGATCCGGAGAGTACCTCACCGGAACTGGCCGCACTCTACCGTGCCGTCGCGACCGGTCAGAGCGCGCTGGCCTCATGCGAATACAGCTCCCGGCACCGCGACGGCAGTGGCCGCTCGATGCTCGGCGTGGCCAGTCCACTGCTGGATGCAGACGGCAAGCCAGCCGGCGTGATCATCTCCGTCCGCGATGTGACCATGGAGAAGAGGCTGGAGCAGCAGATTATTCAGAGCGAACGTCTCGCGGCCATGGGGCAAATGATCGGCGGCTTCGCCCACGAACTCAATAATCCCCTGACCAGTATTCTGGGCATGGCGGAACTGCTGCAGGAAGGGGATATCAGCGAAGCCTCCCGCAAGCAAATCGGCATTCTGCACCAGCAAGCACGCCGCGCCGCTGAAATCGTGCAGAACTTGCAATACTTCGCGCGACCGCCCGCTCCCGGACGCAGCCAGGTCAATCTCAACGAACTCGTGCAGCGCACCGTGCAGATGCAGGCGTATCCGCTGCGCAAGAGCAACATTACGGTGGATTTTCTGCCCGAACCGGCGATCCCCGCGGTCGTGGCCGATCCCAATCAGTTGATGCAGGTGTTCCTGAACCTCCTGCTGAATGCCGAGCAGGCGATCCGCGAAAACCGCGAGAAGGGAACGATTCGCGTGCGTATCGGACGCAATCCCGACTCGGTATGGATCATATTTCAGGATGACGGCCCGGGAATCGTACCCGAAAACCTGGCGCACATTTTCGATCCCTTCTTTACCACCAAACGCCCCGGCCGGGGAACCGGCCTGGGACTGAGCATCTGCAAGACCGTGCTCCGCGAGCACGGAGGCAACATCGAAGCTGCAACCGCCCCGGATGGAGGCGCCGTGTTTACGCTCACCCTGCCGATAACGGCGCCAGAATCGGCTTCAACGGCGAGCTAGGAACGGAAGATTAAGTGAACTGAGAACTGGCAGATGAATTGACCACAATTGCCCCTCTGCCGGATCATCCAACTCGGCGAGGTCGCGCTGCCGGTTGAAGATCCCTCCACTCCCGAAGTCGCTGCTCTTGTGAAAGATCTCGCCGACACGCTCGCCCACTGGCGCTCGACCACCGGCTACGGACGTGGCATCGCCGCTGCCCAACTCGGTGTGCGCCAGCGCGTCATCTTCCTGCAATTGCTCGGAGAGCAACCCTGGCCGCTGGCGAACCCGGAAATCATCGAGCGCAGCGAAGAAAAGACAATTGTCTGGGACGCCTGCCTTAGCTTCCTGTCGATCTTCATGCAGGTCGAACGGCATCGCGAGAATCGTCGTCCGCTATGAGAACCTCGCGGGCGAACGCCACGAAATTTGCGCTGGCGACGACCGCAATCTCTCCGAACTCCTGCAGCACGACATCGACCACCTCGGTGGCACCCTCGCCGTCGACCGAATCACCGACCTCAAAACCCTCTGCACGCGCGAGGAATTCGAAAAGCGCTATCGCGACGCAAGCCCGTACGCGATTGCTCCGGCATGACGCAAGAAAAATTGAGAGTGAACCGTCACGTCACGCGAATTTTTTCACGCGCGAGTCACGCAGGTGACTTTGGTACAGCGTTGCATGCGCCCGCTTCGATCATTTTTCTCTTGACTTCGTTTCGCGTTGACTCTATACATTCAACTAGTTGCAACAAAACACCGTTGCGAAATTCCATGAAGAATGGAAAGGGAGAATAGATCCATGGCAACCAAAAAGAAAGCAAAGAAGAAAAGCAGCAAAAAGCACTAAGAACCTGCAACAGGCAACGACAAAGGGGACGCGATGAGCGTCCCCAAAGTTTTTTGCGGCGCTTTCCGTTTTAATGGACTCGCTTCTTCTGCGGGGCCGCCACCGTCTTCTCGGTCGCGGGACAAAGATTGCGATACGGACACAACCGGCATTGATACCCGAACTTCGGAGCAAACTTCCCCTGCGCGATTCCGTCTGCCGCCTTTAGCACGCGCAATTTTGCTTCTTCCAACTCCGCGTCGGTCCGCGTCGTAACCACCGGCGTGTTGTTTTCAAGGTTATGCAAGATCAGTTGCCCGGCATGTTTTCCCCAAGCATCCCTGGCCGCGAGCGCATATAAAGACAGTTGCAGACTCTCGTCGGCATCCTCTTGTAACTGTGGCTTACCGGTCTTGTAGTCCACGATGGCAACCGTGTCCGTGCCGGTGCGATCCATGCGATCCACGCGCCCGGTCAACTTTGCCGGGCCCACCTGCAGCTCAAATCTGCATTCCGTCCCGATGACCTCGGGCGGCGAGGCACTGCGCGCAACCTCGAAGAACTGCCGCAACTGCTCCGTTCCCTGCCGCAGATACAGCTCATACTGATAGCGGTCGGCAATGCCCGCGGCCGCCAAGTCGGCCCGAAACTGTTCGACTAACTCATCGTCGGCGATCCCGCGCTTATACCGCTGTGCATCGTAGAACGTGTGCAGCACCCGGTGCATGGCCGCTCCGTAGTGCAGCGCTGCCGGGACGTCGCGGGGCAGGTTCCACTCTCTTTCGAGTTTGAATCGCAGCGGGCACTTCTCGTACATTTCAATGGACGACGCGCTCAGGCCGCTGGCAACGCCTGCCGACGGCGGCATCATCAGCCACGCGGCCACATTCGATTGCTGCAAGGCAATTCTCTCCTCCTCTTCCGCAAACAACGCATCCTGCACCGCCGCCGCCGAGTGAGTCGACCAGAACTTCCTGTAAGCAGGGTTGACCATAAACTCGCGCAGGAATTTGGTCGGCTTCGGATCCTTTTTGCTCTGCCCCTGGTTCGCGTAGATCGCGAGCGTATCCTTGGCACGCGTCATGGCCACGTAGAAAAGGCGGCGCTCTTCTTCCTCGTGCAGCGTCTTGTCGTCAGTCGCATGCCCGTCCGAAGAAGACGCACGCGACGTCCGCAGCTCCGCCGGAAAAGCAATGAGCGGTTCATGGTAGGGAATCGGGAACGAAACGGACGAGCCGCGAATGATGGCCACGTGCCGGTACTCAAGTCCCTTGGCGGAGTGCGCGGTCAAAAGCTGTACCGCATCGCCTGGGCTGCGCGGCAGCTCAATTTTTCCATTCGCTTGCACAAAATAATCCAGGTACTCAAGGAATTCAGACGGGCTTCCGGTTTCGGCGATGAGTTTGCCCTGCCACACTTCCACAAACTTCAGAAACGCGACCACCAAATCCGACCGCTGCAGACCGAAATGCCGGACTACAGCGTTCGCCAAATCGCAAGCCCGAACCCCGTCCTTCTTCACCTCCAGGTGCATCGCCTCCGCGCTTTCGAGCACCGCGGGACCGCCTGCAAGTCTGCCCAACACCGTGCGGAGATCGAGTTCCTGCCGCCGCACCGCCCTCATCGCCGCCCGCAATTCCGTCGGGTTGATGCCGAACTGCGGCAGCGCCGCCACGCGAAATAAGCTCGCCGCATCGTTCGGAGAGACAGCAGCCGTCAGGCACGCAACGGCGTCGCGAACCTCCGGAGTGTCGAGGACGTCCAGACCTTCGATGGAGAATGGAATACCGCGCTCGACAAACTCATGCACCAGTTCGTCGCGATGGCTGTGCGTCCGGTAGAGCACGGCAAAATCGCTCCACTTGCAGCGCTGTTCTTTATCCCTATCCCTATGCTTCTTCTGGATCCGATAGGCAAGATCGGCGGCCTCCACCTCCTTATCTCCCCAGGTAACGATTTCAACCAGCGGTGCAGCCACGCGGTCGCCCTTTTGCTTCGCCTCTTCTTCGCGCAACGATTCCAGGGGCGCGCGCTGGTACGAAATTGACTTTCCTTTTGGGGAGAGCGTTTGTGAGAACACCGGCGGGTTGTCATTCACAATGCCAAAAGCGCAACGCAGAATCGGCGAAAGTGAGCGCCGATTCTTTCCCAGCACGACGATTCGCGCCGCGGGGAATTTCTTTGCGAACAGCGTAAACGCTTCGCTCGAAGCGCCACGGAACTGGTAGATCGCCTGATCCGGATCGCCCACGGCAAAAACGTTCGCCTCCGCTCCTGCAAGCAGTGAAAGAATCTCGACCTGGGCAAAATTCGCGTCCTGGAATTCATCCACCAGCAGGAAGCGCGTGCGGCGGCGTTCCTCTTCAAGCAAGGCGGGATCGTCCTTCAGCAACTGATGGGCCCGTGTAATCATGTGGCCGAAGGTGCCCAGGTTTTCTCCCACGAGCATCTTTTCCACGGTATCGAAGACGCGAGCGATCTCCTGGCAACGCTCGATAACTTCCGTTTTCTCCAAGTCTCCTTGATGTTTCGATTTAGCAACGCGAGGCAAAGCGACTTCGCCGTGTTCAAGGCGCTCAACGTAGCGCGCATATTCGTCGGGACCGACCAGTTCATCCTGGCACCGGCGCATGAAATCAAGCAGGCTGTCGAGGAACTGGCCGACATTGGCAGCGCGCACAAAGTGCTTGAGGCGCAGATCGCGAATCCGGCGCCGCAAGAACACCCAGAGATCCTTCTCGTCGAGCACGCCAAAACCAGCGCCGCGGCGCTGCAGAAGCCCGTTACACCACGCATGAAAGGTGCAGGCCTGCAGCCCACTCGTCCCAGTGCCTTTAGATTCTTCTCGGACGCGGGCCAGCATTTTCGCCGCGGAATTGTCGGTGTAGGTGAGCGCAACAATTTCGTCAGGGCAGGCGTGACCTTCGCGAATCAGATTAGCCAAGCGCTGTGTGAGGACGGTAGTCTTCCCGGTGCCAGCCCCGGCAATCACCAGCATCGGCCCATGAACGTGTCCGATGGCTTGCTGCTGTCGTTCATCGGGAACAATCTTAGTCGCAGATGAAACGGTCGCATTTCCCTGATATGTCGCTTGAGAAGCCACTAGCCGGAGAATAACAGAGTAGGTTGTGGATGCTCTAATCTCATGTCCCGGAAGTTGAAGGCATAAATCTACAAACCAAGCTTATGTCGCGAATGAACGAGAGACGATACCGAGGGAATCACCGCAATGCTTCCAGCGCGAGCGTGGTAGCGACAATCGCCGCAGTTTCGGCGCGCAAAATTGTATCGCCGAGCGATGCCGCGACCCATCCCGCTTTGCGAAACCACGCGAGCTCCTCGTCGGCCCATCCCCCTTCAGGGCCAACGGCAAGCGCCACTTCATCTGGCTGGGATTGCGAAGATGACTGCAAAATGTCTGCCAGCCGAGCCCCTTTAGACTCAGCAAGAGATTCGGCAAGAACAACGCGCGTCAGCGTGCCAGCCGGCAGGACACCGGCAAGATCTTTCAGTTTGACCGGCGCTGCAACCTCCGGAGGCCCAGCCCTTCGCGCCTGTTCAGCCGCCTGACGAACAATACGCTGCCAGCGCTCGTGGCGCTTCACGGCGGCAGCAGCCAGATGAGCATCGCTCCGGCGGGCGATTACAGGAATAATGTGAGCGACCCCGATCTCCGTGCATTTCTCTATCGCCCACTCCATGCGGTCGAACTTGAAGATAGCAAGCGCCAGCGTGATTTTCGGAAAGGGCTTCAGCGGCCGCTCTTTGCCCAGCGAGAACTCAACCCGATCGTCGGAAATCGAAGTGATCGTTCCGAGCCGAACCTCGGCCCCGGTAGCGATGTCAAACTCCTGACCGATTTCAGCGCGCAACACGCGAGCAAGATGAGCCGCGTGTTCACCCACCAAAGCAGCCGTGTCTCCAGAAACCTCGTCGGCGATCCAGCGGCGGCGCGTCATGGTTGAGTTCTCAGCTCGCAGTTCTTGGTTCTCAGTAAAAGCTCATTCATCGAATATAAGGAAGGGGAGTTTGAAATGAGAACCGGGAACTGAGCTGCCCTACGCGAACATGTCCTTCACGCGTCCCAGCAGCGACCGGTGCTGCGGCTTGTTTTCCACCGGAGACAATTCCCCAAGTTCGGCCAGCAGTTCGCGCTGTCGCTTGTTCAGTTTCCCGGGAGTTTGTATCCGCACCTCGACGTAAAGGTCGCCCTTACCATGCCCATTGAGCACGGGCACGCCCTTGTTGCGGATGCGAAACGAAGTTCCCGACTGCGTGCCTTCCGGAATTTTCAGCTTGTGTTCTCCCTCCAGCGTCGAAACCACAATTTCGGTTCCCAGGGCGGCTTGCGGAAACGAGATCGGAACCACGCAGTGCAGGTCGTTGCCTTCGCGCTCAAAAAAGGCGTGTTCTTTGACGTGCAGGACGATATACAAATCGCCGGCTGGCCCGCCGAACGCACCGGCTTCGCCAAAGCCAGTGAAGCGAATTCGCGTGCCGTCCTCCACTCCCGCAGGCACTTTGGCTTCGACCACGCGTTCGCGCAGCAAACGGCCCTCGCCTTTGCACTTCGCGCAAGGATCGGTGATTACGCTGCCAGCTCCTTGGCAGGTTGGGCAGGTTCGAGCAATGCTGAAGAAGCCCTGTTGATACCGCACCTGACCGCGCCCATTGCAAGACCGGCAGGCGACCGGAGCTTTGCCGGGCGCTGCGCCGGTTCCGCGGCAAGCGTCGCAGGTCTCATGACGGCGGACATTCACTTGTTTCTCGGCGCCGAAGACCGCTTCATCAAATTCGAGATGCAAGTCTTCGCGAAGATCCGCCCCACGCTGGGCACGGCTGCGGCGACGCCCACCCTGGCCAAACATGTCGCCAAAACCAAAAATGTCGCCAAAGATGTCGCCGAAATCCTGGAAGATGGCAGGATCGAATCCAGCCGGACCGCCAGTACTACCGCCCACGCCAGCGTGCCCAAAGCGGTCGTACAAAGATCGCTTCTCGCTATCGGCAAGAATTGCGTACGCTTCCGTGATCTCCTTGAACTTGTCTTCCGCGTCAGGATTATTTGGATTGCGGTCGGGATGATGCGTCATCGCCAGCTTGCGATAAGCGCTCTTGATCTCAACGTCGGTGGCATTGCGAGTGACCCCGAGCACTTCGTAAAAATCGCGTTTTGTATTAGCGGCCAGAAACTCCCCCACTCTTCAATTGGGCAAATCAAATTGGGAAAATCAAATTGAGCAGATGTAAATCCTGCTACCCGCGGCTATTCCGAGCGACCCGCACCATCGCCGGACGCAGCAGCCGGTCCTTGTATTTATACCCGCGCTGTAGCTCATCGAACACCTGATGATCCGGCACCTCGGTCGTATCCACCATCTCAATCGCCTCGTGAACCCGCGGATCGAACGGCTGCCCCACCGAATCAATCGGCTGCACTCCAATTTTCTGCAGCGCATCTTGAAACTGACGGTAGATGAGCTCGATGCCGTTGCGGAAGTCGCTGGAGTCGCCGCCAGCCTTTAGCGCGCGCTCGAAACTGTCCAGGATCGGCAGAACATTCTTGATGACATCCGCCGCCGCGAACTCGCGGAAATCCTGCTGTTCACGCACCGCGCGCTTGCGGGCATTATCGAACTCCGCCTGCAACCGGGCCAGACGATCCAGCAGCGCGTCGCGCTCGGCCTTGAGCTTTTCCGTTTCCGAAGCCGCACCAGTCTCTACCGATCTCGGCGGTGTCGAGCTCGGTGGAGTTGCTTCTCCACCCTCCGCTGGTGGCAGCTCGCGATCAAGATCCTCGCGTTCTAACTCAAAGCGCGGTTCGGTTTTTCCGTTTCCTTTACGCATCCTGCCTCAATTACTCCGATTCGTTCAAAAGTTTGTCAAACAGCCGCGCAATATAAGACACCGCCGACATAGTGTGCTGATAATCCAGCCGCGTAGGTCCAATCACCGCCAGCGATCCCATCACTTCGCCGCCGACCCGCGCCGGCGCCCCAATGAGCACGAAATTCTGCAAATTCGAAGCAGGCAAAGCCTCGTCGAGCCCGATCACCACGCGCACCGCTTCCTGCCGCGTGTCCAGATAAGCGCTCAGCAGCTTCACAACTTTTTCTTTTTCCTCAAGTGTCCTCAGCATGTCTTGCAGACGCGCGCGATCTTCCTGCCCAGCCACGTTGTTCGCGACCAGATTCGCCGCTCCTTCCACGAACACCGCCTGTGTGTCGTCCGCCGAAGCCAGCGCGCCCTGCTGATAAAGCTGCTCGATCGACGTCATCAGCCGGTCATACTCGCTGCGCTCCTGTTCAAGACGGCGCGCCAGTTCAGCGCGCATGTCGCCCATCGTCCAGCCGCGAAAATTGTCATTGATGTAACGCGCAGCCAAATCCAGATCCGCTTGCGGAATATCCAGCCGCAACACCCGATCGCGCACCACCCCCGACCGCGTGACCACAACCGCCAGCACCTTCTGATCGCTAAGATGCGAAAAGTAAACGTGCTCCAGCGCGTTCCCCAACGCACTCCTGGTTCCGCTGGTAGCCACCGTCACCCCGACACTGTGCGAGATCAGGGAGAGCACATGCGAAGTCCGCTCCATGAACTCCGCCACGTCCGTAACGCCGGTCAGCGTGTCCTGAATAATGCTCTGATTCTCGTGCGAAAGATGCGCCTCGCCACTAAGCTGCTCGACATAATAACGATAAGCCTCCGCCGTAGGAACGCGCCCCGCCGAAGCATGAGGCTGCTCCAGAAATCCCGCGTCGGCCAGATCGGCCATCACATTGCGGATCGTAGCCGCACTCAGCCCTTCGCGGCTGGCACGCGCAAGCGTGCGCGACCCCACCGGCTCTCCACTGGCAATAAATGTCTCGACGATAGCGGTCAGGATTTCCCGTTCCCGTCCGCCCGCTGGCCCTGCTGGCATATCGACCTAGAGGTCGGGGCTTAACGCCCCTTCTAAATACTTTAGATGCAGTGGCTTAGATTATGATTCCACCACGCCTAATGGAATTCTAGGGAGCGGTGGCTGGGGTGTCAAGGAAGCGGGGTGCGGATGCATAACCGAATTTGGAAAAGCCCTAGGTTCCCGCTGAGGGCCCTATGTATCCCAGTACAAATCCTACTGCGAGATGTCGCCCTTTTGGTATTGAGCCATCAGACTCTCAAGCTCGTTTCCAGCAATCAACTCCAAGCCAACCCTCTCCGCGAACTCTCGCGCCTGGGCCGTAAAATTGGACGTAGTGATAAGAATGCCTTTGACCGCACGATCCGCGGTCACTGCACCGTAGAAGTCTCTGACCGTCGGGGCCCCAACCAGATTATCGGGAGCAAATCGCTTGCACTGGAACAGGTACTTTCCGCCTAAGATCGGCTTATCAAGGAATGCAACAATGTCGATCCCACCGTCTCCGGTTGCTCTCGTCATCTCTGCGTGAAAGCCCATTCGTGTGAGCAGCGACGTGATCAATCTTTCAAACTCCTCTCCGGACATCTGCTGCGGAAGAATGAAATGATCAAGCGGGCTAGAGCGGGCGTTTATGCCGAACGCAGAGAAAGCCTGCAGGACCCGTTCTTCCGTCAGCATCTCTTCTTGCAGTATCGCGTCCTTTTGGACCGCCCCTGCCCTCAAAAGTCGCTGTATAAGGGCCTCAATCTGACAAGGGCGACCCGCACACTTAGAGGCTATCAACTCTGCAGCCGTTGTCTCGATGGAGACACCCTCGCGTAGAGCGATCGCCTCGACAATTCGCCGGAGTTCCAGATCGGAGTAGGGTCCTAATGGCAGAACCAACGAGAACGCATTTAGCAAGTCGGTCGAGCAATCCGTTTTCTTGGTCGCTGTGGCAATCAACGTGAAGTGACGGAGGTCCATGCGATGCGTCCGTGCATCCTTGCCCTCCCCGATAGTGATTTCGATCACCCTATCACGCACCGCACCTAGCAAAAAGTCTAGCAGTGGTTCTCGAAGAGAGAGCGTGTTGGAAATCAGCAGCACCTGCTGATCACGAAGGTTAGTGAGTAGCGCGGTTAAATGGCCCTTTTTCTTTACCTGTCTCGCGTCGATTTCCTGGAACGGGACACCCTGCTCGCTCGCGAAGGCTTGGGCGATGGCTCTCTTGCCCATTCCGTCTTCGCCGGTCATCAGAATATGCCCGGGAGTGCCGCCCGTCTTTTTATAGAACCCGCCGAATGCCCTCAAGCGGGCAATCACATCCTCCTGACCAACTATGTCGGCATAGGGCATAAGGGCCAGCACCTCCAGCCAGCAGATGTGCGTTGATATGCTAGCGCACCGCGAGCGGGTTTATGCATGAAGTTTGTCAGCTTGATTAGATAACCGCGTCGGCTCCGTTCGGCCGAGTAGACTTGGCGGGTGGAACCTTCCACAGCGTCAGCAAGAAGCACTTGCCGAACTACCTGAACGAGTTTCAATTCCGCTGGAACACTCGCAAGCTGGACGATGGCGAGCGCGTTGCAAAAGCAATCAAGGCAATCGACGGGAAGCGATTGGAATATCGTGAGTCGGTTGATAATCCTCCGTACCTTCCGAAGCCGAGCGGCCAAATGGAGGCAGACTTTGACGCAGATCAACGATGGAGATTCTCAACTTCAGGTGGGATAGATGAGCAATGAAGTTTTGGAACTGAGGAAATTGCTACAATCGGCCTAGCGGATTTGGTATTCCGCTGACAAGAAAACCCGCCTGCTAGCGGGTTTCTTGCCTTTAGAAATTTCGCGCCGCGCAGCGCTCCTAGGACGGAGTGTAGCGCGGTGTTGTGTGAAAATCAATGTCTAATAGGCCGAGTCCAATTCTACAACGCATTAGATTGGCGTTCGAGTGGTCTCGCAATGCTTTTTTCCTGTGGCAACTCGCACAGCTTTTTACCGCTCTTGGCGTCGGGAAGGCTGTGAAGGCCGTGCTTGCCATCCACTATCATCTCGACCCTCTATGGGTCTCCCCCTTATGGATGCTGACAACCGCCGCAGTATTGGCCGTCTTCGCATGGAAAAGCGACAGGCGAAGCCTTAGGCGGACAGGATGGTCTCCGTCATGGGACGCCGTTGCTGATTTTTCTATAACTGAAAATCCAGTTGGACCTTGGTCTTATGGATGGTCGAAGAATGGACTTGGTAGTGGATTTGTCCGTCATACAAGGAACCTAGTCGATGCCCAACCGGGGGTAGATAGGTGGGATTCTCCGGCGATACAGCAGGACGTTGGCGTCATGCACAATAAAACCGGGAATGACATACGGCCACCTGGTTACGTATATACGATCTCCCGAGATATGCTTCACATGCACCCAGGCGACGGAGGAATCTACGACATCGTTCGCTGGGAGTGCCCACAAGGCGGGAAATATGCGATCATAGGCCAATTTTGCGGCCTAGATGACAACACCCAAGGTGATTCCGATGTCAATGTTGTGCTCAAATCTCAACAACCACTATTCGGCCCTACGTCGCCAGTTCTGCATGGAATTGGCTCAAAACAAGAGATTTCATTTGTAGACATACTTCTCTCTCCAGGGGATACCGTTGATTTTATAGTCGGCGTTGGCCGTGGCTATGGTTCTGACAGCACCGGACTTAAAGTAAAGATCGTGCTGCAATGATTTTCAACAGATACCTACTCCCGACACGGGTTAATACCTCAGAAGTAAACAACCAGCAAAGAAATGCAAAGTGCTCGCGATATACTGCGCCAGCATGGCCAAGCCTCACATCGCAGTAATCGGAGCAGGCGCCTTCGGCGGATGGACCGCCCTCTATCTTCTCCGCAGCGGAGCGCAGGTCACCCTGCTCGATGCCTGGGGCCCAGGAAATTCGCGCGCATCATCGGGAGGCGAGACGCGCATCATGCGCGGCGCTTACGGCCCCGATCAGCCTTACACGAAACTGGCCGCGCGGGCCCTCGATCTCTGGAAGCGGCACGAAGCCCAGTGGAAGCAGAAGTTCTTTTTCCCCATCGGAGTGCTGTGGATGGCCGAAGCCAAGTCCGATGACACGTTTGAGCGTGGCTCGATACCGTTCCTGAAAGACGCCGGAATCCCTTTCGAGCATCTCGAAGTGAAAGCGCTCGCGCGCCGTTGGCCGCAGATCAGTTTCGAGGACGTAGAGTGGGCCATCTACGAGCCCCAAAGCGGATACCTGCTCGCGCGTTCTTCGACGCAGGCGGTGGTCGATCGGTTCGTAGCCGAAGGCGGAGAATATCGCCAGGCGGCCGTCGCAGCGCAAGATCTCGATAGCGGCCAGTGGAAAGCCCTGTCACTGTCGGATACGTCATCGATCGTCGCCGACCGCTACGTCTTCGCCTGTGGTCCGTGGCTGGGAAAATTGTTCCCGCAGACGGTCGGCCCGCATTTTATTTCGACCAGGCAAGAAGTATTTTTCTTCGGCACTCCCGCGGGCGATCCGCGCTACAACGAGGGCAATATTCCCGTGTGGGCCGATCACAGCGACCACTTCATGTACGGAATCCCCGGCAACCAGGGACGCGGCTTCAAAGTTGCCGATGACACGCGCGGGCCGGAGTTCGATCCCACATCAGGCCAGCGGCTGGTGAGCGAAGATTGCCTGGCAGAAGCGCGCCGCTATCTCGCCTACCGTTTTCCGGGGATGAAAAATGCGCCTCTCCTCGAGACACGCGTCTGCCAGTACGAAAACACAACCGACCACAATTTCATTGTCGATCGGCATCCGGGCAACGCGAATGTATGGATTGTGGGAGGCGGTTCAGGTCACGGCTTCAAGCATGGTCCCGCGCTCGGCGAGATGGTGGCGAAGCTCGCGTTGAAAGATGAAACCGCGGAGCCGTTCTATCGCCTGGCGCGATTCGAAGCGCAGAAGACGAAGTAAAGAGCACATCGGAAACAGTCTTACTGAATCTGAATCACGCTTTCCGAACTGCCAGCTTTGATTTCTTCCACCCGCGCCACGACATTGCGGGCAAACGCGAACAGGGACTTCGCGTGTGGCGAGTCTTCTCCCTGGAGCACAGCCGGAACGCCGCCATCGCCCGATTTCCGAATCTCCGGATCGAGCTCGACGCTTCCGAGGTAGGCGATGCCGAATTGCTTCGCCGTTTTTTCCGCGCCGCCGCGCGAGAAGATGTCGATTTCGTGCTGGCAATGCGGACAAACGAAGTAACTCATGTTTTCAACCATGCCGACGATGTCCACCTTCATCTGGCGGAACATCTCGATGGCCTTGCGCGCATCCTGCAGCGCAACGTCGGACGGCGTAGAGACTATGATGGCCCCCGTCAATGGGACGGTCTGAATCAGCGAGAGCGCAACGTCGCCAGTTCCGGGAGGCAGGTCGATGACCAGATAATCAAGCAGTCCCCACTGCACCGATCCCAGGAACTGTTTCATGATCGAATGCAGCATGGGACCGCGCCAAATGAGCGGCTTGTCTCCAGGATTGAGGAAGCCGACCGAGATCACCTTGAGCCCATGCGAGTTGATGGGCGCGATCTGGCCTTCGCCCATCACTTTAGGTTGCTCGTTGGTGCCCAGCATGAGCGGGACGTTGGGCCCGTAGACGTCGCCGTCGAGCAATCCGACTTTGTGGCCCATCTTAGTGAGGGCGATTGCCAGGTTGACCGAGAGTGTGGTCTTGCCGACTCCGCCCTTGCCGGAACCAACCGCAATAATGGCGCCGACGCCGGGTAAAGGTTGTGGGCTGGGCTGTTGCTGGCCAGGATGATGGGAATGAGCGCTCATTTGTCGATTATACGGGAAGCAAAACAGTTCTCAGTTCTCGGTTCGAGGTATTTAATCCCAGCGCTTCATACTGAGAACTGAGAACTGGGAACTGAGAACCGGTTTCTCAGTAGTGCCCTTCTCCCAACTGCACCTTGCCGCGAAACATGCGGTAGACAAACGTAAAATATGCCACCGCCAGTACCGCACCGAGTGTCCACCAAACCAAGCCGACGCTCAGTCCGTGACTGCCGGCGGCAGTATTGTAGATAGTAAGGTCGTATTGGTGGTCGCGGGCGGGCAGTACAACGGGATAGAGCGCAAACGCCGCGCCCACCAGCATGAAGGCGATATACAAGCTGGAGGCAACAAATGCGAGTTTTCCCTTGCCCTTGGGATTGGCCCAGAGCATTACCGCCAGGCTGGCGACAACGACGATCGGAACCAGTATCCCGACCGGGTGCCTGCCGTAGTTCGCCATGATTTCGGGCCGAATGAAATAAGTCGCAACCAGAGCGGTGAAGGTAAGAAAAAACTGCACGGGCCAGCAAAGCAAGGCCAAGCCGCGGGCGCGCTGGCCAAGATCCTCGTCGGTCTTGAGGGCTACGTAGTAAGAGCCATGCGCGGTCAGGGTCACCAGCGCCATCACACCAGTGAACACGGTGTACCAATCCAGGATGCCCGTATGCGGGCCGAGTTTGAAGTTGGTCCAGAGTGGCTCAAAGAAATAGCCGGTTGCATCAAGCGGAACTCCGCGTACCACGTTGCCGAGTGCCGCCCCAAAGAACACCGCTAGCAGAATACTGGAGATGCTGAAGATCACGTCGAAAAAGTCCTGCCACACTGGGTTTTCAATGTGAGCGCGAAACTCGATACCAATGCCGCGCAGAATGAGCAGCCACAGAACAATCGTCAGCGGAAGGTAAAATCCGCTGAAGCTCGATGCGTAGAGTTGGGGAAATGCAAAGTAGAGTGTGCCACCGGCCGCGAGCAACCAGACTTCGTTCCCATCCCAGACCGGGCCGATGGCGCGCAGCACGCGGCGTCGTTCTTCGTTAGTCTTGGCCGCAACCAGATAGATCGCACCGGCGCCAAGATCGAATCCGTCGAGCACGACATAGGTCGCGACCATCGCTGCGACAATCCAGAACCAAAGACTCGCCATGTTTAACTCGCCTCCGCTACCTTGCCACCGTCGCCGGATGGAGACTGGACACGGATTCGTGACCAGCCACAGGGCCATGCTCAATTTCCCGCCGGACCAAAAACAGGAACAGAATGCCCAGCACCATGTAGATGCCCATAAACCCCAAAAGAGTAAACATGCCGTTACCGGCGGAAACGGCAGTGGAGTAACCATTCTCGGTGCGCATCAGCCCATACACCAGCCAGGGCTGGCGGCCGAGCTCGGCGGTCATCCATCCGGCGGTATTGGCGATATAAGGGAAAGGTGCTGCCAGCATCAGTATCCATAGCATCCACCGGGCGTTAAAAAGTTTGCCGCGCCATAGCAAGAGCAATGCGACGACCATGACAACGATGAAGAACGTCCCCAGACCAACCATGATGTGGTAGCTGTAATAGAGTAATGGGATGTTATCCGGCCAGTCGTGTTTGGGAAACGCGTCGAGCCCGCGAACGTGGGCATTCCAGCGCTGATAAGTCAGCATGCTCAACATTCCCGGAACTTCGACGGGGTTATCGATCTTGCCTTGCTGATCGTTAGGCTGACCTAAGATGACTAGTGGCGCGCCCGATTGGCCCTGAAACAGTCCTTCCATCGCCGCCAGAGTCACGGGTTGGAGGTCGGTGACCATTTTGCCTTGCCGGTCGCCGGTCGGAAAAATCTGCAGAGCACTGAACAGGCAACCGGCAATTACGCCAGCCTTGACGAAAATACGGGCGTGCGCGGTCCATTTGCCTGAGAGCAGATAGAACGCGCCCACCGACGTCATGATGAACGCACCGGTGATTGCCGCTCCACTCATGTTGTGCGCGTATTGCCATCCCGCCCAGGGATTCAGCACGAAGTCCCAGAAGCTCGCCAGTTGCAAGCTGCCGTCGGCAGCTGTGAAATAGCCGACGGGATGCTGCATGAACGCGTCGGTAGCGATGATGAAGTAACCCGACAACCAGGAACCCAGAAAGACCGCGACCGCCGACAGCCAGTGTGCTTTCGGGCTCAAGCGCTTTTCTCCGTAGAGAAATAATCCGAGGAATGCCGATTCGAGGAAGAAGGCAAACATGCCTTCCATGGCCAGTGTCTGTCCGATAACGCCGCCCGCGAATCGCGAAAAATGCGACCAGTTAGTGCCGAACTGGAATTCCATCGGAATGCCGGTCACAACCCCTAATACGAAATTGATGCCAAAAATCTTTCCCCAGAAACGGGCAGCCTCGTGGTAGATGTGATCGTTACGCCGCAAGCCGATCGTCTTGAGCACGACGATCAGCAGCGCGAGCCCCATGGTGAGTTGCGGAAAGAGGTAGTGAAAGGTCGCGGTGAAGGCAAAGTGCAGACGGTGAACGAAGAGTGCGCTGTCCATAAGTACGGTCTCAGGTCTCAGTCGACAGGTCCCAACTTGAGCTACCCAGCTTATCAGGGATGCGGCATAAGTTCCCGGTTAGTTGGCAAGCAATCGCGTCTTAACTCCGATCTTTCTTTCTGCGCGCCGATTCCGCGCGGCGCATCTCCCGGCGGCGCGCGGCGCCATCGTAGCGGCGCCTTTCATCTTCGGTCTCGGGAACGACGGGTGCAATCGCCATGCGATTTCCGGCGGCATCGATGGCGACGAAGGTCAGATAGGCGGAGCTGACGTGCCGGCTTTCTTCGGAGCGATAATACTCCACCCAGACCTTTACGCCCACCTCCATCGAAGTGTGGAAGACGCGATTGACCGACGAGCGCAGAACTACAAAATCGCCGACCCGGACGGGCACCAGAAAATCCAGATGATCGATGGAAGCCGTCACCACGTAGGTGCGCGAGTGGCGGTGGGCGGCCATGGCGCCTGCCAGGTCGATCCAATGCATGAGGCGTCCGCCAAGCAGCGCGTTCAGCGGATTGGCATCGTTGGGCAAAACGATCTCGGTCATTTCGGAGATCGATTCGCGCACCGGCCGGGGCCGGGTCAGCTTTGCTTTGTCGTCGTCGTTCATACCCTCAGTTCGTCCACTCGGCACTCAGACTTTGCGGTTCAGACAAGAACAGCGCTCTGCCGGGCGCGATATGCCTGGAGATAGCAGGTTGCGAGTCTGAGCACACGCGGGTCCGGGTGCGGGTTGACCCAAGCCTCGCTCGCCAAGTCGAAGGTCAACCTCCCCTGTTCGATCGGAGCATGGCCTAACTCGCAGACAAAGCAAATCGTCACCTGCTCCCGGCTAACGTGGGCAAGCGAAAAACGGACCGCATCCCAGTCACGGTGCTGTGGAAGATGCGGACAGGCGGCAGCATAACCAAGATTGCAGAATTCTCGTATGTGGGCATCAGATGCCGCCAGTTCCTGCCCCGAGGCGCGGCAGTTTCCCGTCCATCCCGCTCGCAGTGGCAGGCGCGAAGGATGCGGCCAGGAGCCATCGTTCACAATTTCAAGCGGCACAAAAAATGGGCAAGCCAAAGTTGGTCCTCGGAGAACAGCCATTGTAACGCGGGGCGTGATATGAATGGGAAGCGGCTTTTGGCTCTTAAGCTTTTAGCCGTCGGGTTTTCGCTGAGACCTGAGACCTTCTCTATGGATCGCATTGCCATGCTGAGCGAAATTCTTGCTGCCAACCCTGACGACTCGTTTGCGCGTTATGGACTGGCCATGGAGTACTCGAAGGCCGGACAAATCGAGCAGGCGCTTCAAGAATTCAAGACGCTCATCGAAAAAAATCCGAACTACACGCCCGCATACTTCATGGCGGCTCAGACGCTAGCCACCGTGAGCCGCGCCGATGAGGCTAAGCGATGGCTGGTGGATGGCATTTCCTCCGCACGCCGCACCGGCAACGCGCACGCCCAATCGGAGATGACGGCTATGCTGGAAGAACTGAGCGGCTGAATCGCCCACGTAAGGCGCGCCTACGTGGACTCTCGTGACCGCTGCGGGGATGCTACACTCTCCTGTTCCCCGGAGGCACACCATGCGCCGTCTTGCTTTTCTTCTCGTTCTTCTTTTCTCTCTCCCCGCTTTTTCTCAAGCCAAGCACCCCTTCACTTTCGAAGACATGATGAAGCTGAAGCGCGTCGGCGAGCCCGTGCCTTCGCCCGACGGCAAGTGGGTGCTGTTCGCGGCTGTTGATGTGGACTTGGCCGCGAACAAAAAGACATCGCACATTTGGATCGTGCCGCTGGCGGGCGGAGAAGAACGAGAGATCATCGCCAACCAAGATGGCGACCGCCCGCGCTGGGCTCCGGACGGCAAGCGCTTTGCCTTCATCTCGACCAAACAAGGGGGCTCGCAGGTTTGGATCGCAGAATTTGACGGCGCGACAGGCTCGGTCAAAGGTGTGGCCAAGTTGACTTCGATTGCGACTGAAGCCGGGGGCGAACTCTGGTCACCAGATGGCAAGAACATTCTTTTCACCTCGGATGTGCATCCCGAATGCGACGGCGCGCCCGCCGCAGAGGAGGCCTGCAACGCCAAGAAGGTAAAAGAGGCTGAAGAATCAAAGGTCAAGGCCATCATCTTCGACCGCCTGCTCTACCGTCACTGGAATGCCTACAAACAAGGCAAGCGCAGTCATATCTTTGTAGCTGAAGCTCCTCCCGCGGTTCATCCAACGGCGGTTGCCAGAAATATCGCGACAAAGTTTCTCGACCTCACGCCCGGCGACTACGACGCTCCGGTATTCTCCCTCGGCGGACAGGACAACTACGCCTTCTCGCCCGACGGGCAGGAGATTTGCTATACCTCGAACCACGACAAGGTCGAAGCCACGTCCACCAACAACGACCTCTGGATCGTCCCGGTCAGTGGAGGAACGGCCAAGAACATTACCGCCGATAATCCCGCCAGCGACTCGACGCCGCTCTATTCGCCCGATGGCAAGTACATCGCCTACCGCGCCCAGCAGCGTCCGGGATACGAGAGCGACCGCTTCCGCCTCATGCTGTACGACCGCAAGACGGGAGAGAAGAAGAGTCTGGCGGACGCACTCGATCGCTGGGTCGGCACGTTTACCTGGGCGCCGGATTCGTCAACGCTTTACTTCGTGGCCGAGAGCAAGGGCGAAGCACCCATATATGAAGTTCAAGCCGACACGGGACACGGGAAAGTCGCACTGCACACTGATGGCTATGCCGATGATCTCGCCGTGGTAACCGGGGGCAAAGTTCTCCTATTCACGCAGATGTCGGTTACATACCCAAATCAGATCCGGAAGTTTGAGTTGGCCGGCGAAAGCAAAGAGAGTCAGAAACTCGCTGACCTCAACGTTGCGGTTTTGTCCCAGGTCGCGATGTCCCCGCTCGAAACTTTCTCGTTCCCCGGCGCGTTCGGTGACACAGTTCAAGGCTTCCTCATCAAGCCGCCGAATGTCAATCCGAGCAAAGACTATCCCCTGAAGTTCATCATCCACGGCGGACCTGAGGTCCCGATGGGCAACCTCTGGAGTTATCGCTGGAATGCGGAACTCTTTGCGGCTAGTGGATACGTCGTCATCATGATCAATTTCCATGGCTCGCCCGGATATGGTCAAACATTTATTGACGAGATCAATGGCGACTGGGGCGGCGCTCCGTTTGAGGATCTGATGAAGGGCCTCGACTACGCCGAGACGCATTACCCGCTGATTGACAAAAACCGGGAGTGCGCGTTGGGCGCTAGCTATGGCGGATACATGGCCAACTGGGTGCTCGGCCATACCGACCGTTTCAAATGCATTGTCACGCACGACGGCATGTTTAACACTTTCTCCGCCTGGGGCACGACCGAAGAACTCTGGTTCAATAACTGGGAGTTCAAGGGCACGCCTTACTCCAATCCGGAGATGTACGAGAAGTGGAATCCGCGCAGTGCGGCTAAGAATTTCAAGACGCCTACACTGGTCATCCACAGCCAGCTCGATTACCGGCTCGATGTCAGCGAAGGCTTCCAGCTTTTTACCACGCTGCAGACCATGGGCGTGCCGTCCAAGATGCTGTACTTTCCCGACGAAGGCCACTGGATCCTGAAGCCGCAGAATTCGCAGCTCTGGTACAAGACGGTCAACGACTGGGTCGATCAGTGGACTAAATAGGTAGTGAGCTGGGGGGAGGTCTGTAGTTCTCCGTGCTAGTTCAGGTCCAGCGGGCGGATGTCCTTCTCCCCAGCCTTCTTCACCCCCAGTGCAATCGGCCTGGGCGGTCCCTTCCGCGGAATGGTCGCGAGCGCCCACAGTTCATCTCCGCGGGCAAGAGCTGTGGGGTCCTTTGCAGTGTCGGAGATGAAGAACAGGCTGGGCTCGGTCAGCAGCAGTCTACATTCATTTCCTGTTTTCCGGCGCACGAAAGTGAGGCTGTCACAGTCCCAGATCGCAGTCGTCTGGTCGAATTCCGCAAGGGCTGCGCCGTCGCGCATCGCGATCGAACCACATTCCCGCCCGAAGTCGTACATGCCGCGGTACGTGTACTGGGCTTGCCGATTCTCAATCGCCTGGATCTCGGCACCGAACTTCTTTTCTATCTCCTCCGGAGAGCGCGGGTCGTTTACTTCGATCTGCAGACTGACATAGCGTCCACGAATGGGCAAGTTGGGGTCATACCGCTCGGTTTTGAACCACGCCTGCGGACGCGTTCGCCGGTCGTAGAGCAGCTTTGCTCCAAGCGAACAGACGATCAGGACCTGAATCAGCGCAACTATCATGGCTTTGGTCATCGACTTCTCAGACGGCTTCAGAACGCGCCTCCCACAGTGCGCGCCACGAGTTTGCGGCGCAATTGTTCGAGCTTCCAACCTCCCAGTAAGAAAAACAGTCCGAAGCCGACCAGCGATGCCGAACGCCCCAGCTTGCCCATCACGTTGGAGAAGTAGAACACAGTGATGGTGATGGCAAACCCCGCCACGCCGAGGTTGATGCGCTCACGCCGCTGTTCCTGCAAGCCCCAATACACCAAGCCCATGGCGGCGAGGGCACACGCCCCATACGCGATCATGTTTTGCAAAACGTCGCGACTATCGAGAAGTCCGACGAAAAAGACCCACAGCGCGAACCCTACGTTCCGAATGATCGCCTTGCCACGCAGAAGCCATGCGGCCAGCAGAGGAAGCAGGAACGCAATCAACAGACCGGCGGCGTGTAGCGAAAAAGACATTGGCGGCCTCCGATTATCCCAATACCATTCGCGTCCGCTCGCGGCGAGCAACGCACACGCCGGGAGCAGAGCAATTCCACCGCTCCAAACTAGCGCCCGCCGGAAGTAGGAGTCTTCCTTATCCCGGCGAGCGCTCAAGTAGGTGATCGCCACCATGGCCAGGAACTGGATGAGAATCCTCTCGTTACCTTGGAAGTGTTCGGCGCGCACGCTCCACTCTGAGGCGATCCAGGCCGGCACGAGCAGCGCGGTAAGCGTAGCCTGGAGCCAATCCCGAAGCACCAGGCACGAGACTGCAGCGCCGATCGCCCATAGCAGGATGCCTTCAGGCCAATGTTCCTGAAGGTTGAAGATCTGGGCAGCCAGAAAAATCCCGGCGCCCAGTGTAGCCGTCCCTACGGCGTGCAGCGCCATCCCGAGCGATCGCAAGCGCGGCATCAGCGCTCCGGCTGCCAGGTGAAAGCCCGCGATCATAACCAGCACCAGCGCGAAGCGCTCGGTGGGCGAGAGATCTTCCCAGTGCGCGGCGACAAATAACAATATGCCGGCGGCCACCATGATGGAACCGAATGCAATCGCAAACACCACCGGCCACCGGGTGGCGGGAGATTCACGCGAGGCTTCGAAGTCCCGAATGCGTTCGGCGGTTCGCGAATCGAGAAGTCCGGCCTCCACCCAGCGTTGGAGTTGCGGGTCGAGTTGCTCTGCGCCGGTCATGACTCTAAGGCGAGATAAACTTAGCCGAACAGAAGATGGATAGCAAGGAAAAGGCGGGAAGGCGCTCACGGCCGCAGCAAAACCAGCTTAAGTGCAACACCGACGTCATCAGCAGCGCTGGATGCCCACGGAGCGGCTGTTGAAGCGGCCTATTGTGAACTAAACCCTGGCCCGCGCGGCACAATTGGGGCCTTAGGGCGGCCGCCTTCCGACGGCCCCGGCAATATCGGGACAATCGCAGCCAGGCTCTCCATCTGAAACTGCGCGGTTGAGGCGCCCGCACTTACCGTGATGAATACGTCGCACGGGCCTACGTTAGCGGCAGAAGGCACGATGGAAGCTAGGCCGTCCTGAGTGGTCACTACCTGCGCCTGCGACGAGCTGAGGAGAATGGGCAGTCCGTTTGCCTCGGCTAAAGAGTCGCCACCCGGCTGGGCTTCCTGATCTGGACTGGGGTCTGGACTGATCGGCATCCGTGCCAGCGTGGTCGCAAAGGTGACGTTCACTCCCATCACTGGATTTGAGGCCAGCGATCCGTCGGTCGCTCGCATCACAAGCGGCTGGAATGCCTGGCCCGTCGGCACGGCCTGCGACGATCCACTCAACGTTTCCAGCGTCCACAGAGAACGCGCCGTGGAGAATAAAGTAAACGTCTGGCACGGCGAATTGTTGGGAGCGACACAAGCGCTCACCTGCACAGCCGCGCTTTGATTCGTGAGCAGTGCGGTGACGGTCGCGAATCCCGACACGTTGGTGGTGGCACTGCCCGCTGAAAGCGCAGCCGTGCCGTTGGTGACGGAGAAATTGACCGCTACGTTCGGCTTGGGCACTCCCAGGTCGAGCGCTTCGACGGTGAGCGGAACAGCAATGGTCGCGCCCTGCCCAACCCAGCGCGTCGGCGTCACAGCAGCCAGGTCGAGCGTGGTTGAGGTTCCCACCACCGAGGCTTGTTGCGACTGCGGAGGTGAATACACGGCCGGCGCCAAAGCAATGGTGATTGTGCTCGGTCCGGTCGCGGTGGGAGTCGCCAGGCTTGAAGATTCTCCAGCTTCGTCGCTGAGCACCGAACAGGACGAGGCTCCGCTGCACACGGAGAGCTGCGCGCCGTTGCTCGCGCTCCAGGCTATAGTTGCCCCGCTGACCGGAGTAACCCCATCGGCGGCAACCGCGCGCACGCGGATGGCGTTTGCGGCTGCCGACCCCACGGGCGTCGACGGCCCTCCGCCTTGCAGCAGAAGCAGGAGATCGGTGGCCGATGCGCCATAGGTCAGCGCCCCGATCATTTGGGAAAAACCGCCGCTTACCGGATCGGCGACCTGGATTGTGGCCGTCCCGTCCTCGGAAGCGGCGGGCATTGCCACCTCGATCTGGCGTGCCGACGCGGAAAGCATGCTGGCGTTGTTGCCGGCAGCGGTCACCTGCAGCCCCTGATTGAACCCGATGCCGTTAAGAGTGGTCACGCCGCCGGCTACGCTGAGGCGCGCTGGCGTGACTGTATCCGAATACAACAGCCTCGCTTGGTAAAAGTAGTCGGGACGGCCATCGCCACGCAAATCGGCTACGCCCACGCGATATGCCTCGGTTGCGCCGAACTGCGCATCGAGGCGGGTAAGACCCCAAGTCGGCGTGTTGAATGCCGAGGGGGTTGAAGCAGGCGCGGGATCGCCGCTTTGGTCACTCAATTGCCAGATCCCGATTACGGGCGACAATTTGATTTCGGTTGGCTGGCCCGTTTCGTCGAGCGCGGTCACCGAGACCGAGGCGGTGCGATTCGCCTGCGCGGTGAACTGGAAAAAATCGACGGCGCCGTAGCCCGAGATCCACGATCCCCAGTCTCCGCCTTGAGGAAGCGCCGCCGGATTCGCATAGGTCGAGCCGCTGCCGGGATGGGTTTGCGCGATTTCACTCTGCAACATCAGGATGTCGCGCTCGGCATTTGATCCATTCGACACTGTGACCACCACCGGAGCGAACGAGCCCGAGGGCGACACTTGCGTGGGAGCATACGGTACGACACCCAGGGACCAGTTCGGGTCCAGCCCCTCGACACTTAACTGGTACTCGGCGATGGTCTGCCCGGTCGGAATCGTCAGTTGGCCCAGATCGTAAAAACCTTCGAGCGCTGGATCATTGGAGCCCCACCGGTTATAGGGAAGGCCATTTCCGTCCACGTACCCATCGATGATGTTGCCGGCATTGCCGCAGAACGAGAATCCAGAGACGGAAGTCACAACGTACTGCCGCGAGGGCTGGTTCGAGACCATCAGCCGGGCCACAACGTTGACGCCCTGCATCGGTTGCACTGCATTCCCGGACGTATCGGTGAAGTACACGCTTCCGTAAACTCTGCCGGCCGGTTGCGGGGTGCCCGGATAAAGGCGCGCGAGCGCATCGATGTCATCCATTTTGGGGACGGCTGCGTCGGGATAACAGACGCTGATGGGCACGCACGAAATCAGATCGGTAAAGTGCATTATGGGAAATCCCGCAAAATCCGCATTCGTTGGCGGGGGTTCCTGCGTCTGCACATTCAGGTTGGCCTGCGACCATCCCAATCCAACGATGCGTCCCAGCACGCGCACCAAGCGGTATTGCACGTCGGGCAATTGCGCGCTGGTGGCCGCGCACACTCCGTTGATCACCACCAAGGCGTGCACGATGTTGCCACCAGTGCTGAAGTTGTCGGGGCCGCCGTAGACGGCGTTGGTGAAGCAATCGGCCAAATCTCCCGCACCTTCGCCCAGTAGTGCATCGGTGACCGTTCCGTCGTAATCGTAAACAATTCCAAGCGGAGTGCCCGTGGCTGAGGAAGTAATGTCGGCGGGAGCGGTGATCACTCCGTTGGTGACCACGATATTGCTGCCGTTGACGTCCTCGGCAAGATGTCCGCCCTGCGATGAGGTCAGGGTCTCTGAATTGGTGGTCCATGCCCCGAAGGCGCTAGCCACAAAAGCATCGGCCTGAGCGCCGGATAGGATTGGGCTCAGGTTCCCCTCGTCGGTGAAGTACTGCACCGAGCTATTCGCCCAGACCAGCGCCTGGCCCTCGACGCCGACAGCGTAGCCGGAGCCGGCAACAAAAGCCGGGCCTCCGGCGCGGCTGGCAACAGCACTGCAAACAAAAAGACCGATAACCGCCCAGATTCGCCAGCGCATGATCACTCCTCTTCATTTCTGGCGCTGCGGATGGCCCGCTCCAGTTGGACGACACTGACGCTTCCGCTAACGACCGGCGCAAGTGGCCGTGATGACGATTCACTTCGTAGAACGGCTGGTGCGTCAGGCTTCTGCTCATGCTGAGACACGTTCTCGCCGCTCGGATCGAGAGCAACCTGGCCCATTGATCCGCCCACTGGGCTGGTAAAGCCCAAGCGGCTTGGCGGATATAAGAAGATCAAAATATGCTGGCCCTTGCGCATCGGGCGCTGCATGGCCCATGCACCCGCCCATTCGTGAATGGTGAGAATTTGTCCCCGCTCGACCCCGCTAATCGCTCGGTCCACGCGAAAAGTCAATTGAACTGCCGGAGCCGTCCCCGGAACCACTGTATTGGGTGGCGCAGTCTGGGTTGTCGCAGTCTGGGTTGCGGCAGTCTGCGGCTCTACTGTGAGCACCGTACCGGCGAATATCATCTCCGCCCGGCGCGAAAGCTGTTTCCATTGCGGGCCGAGAACGCGTTCCGCAATCACTTGATCCGATGGCTGTGCGGCCGCAAGGCTCGACAGGCAGAAAATCGACAGACAAATGTTCGACAGACAAGCGAGTGCAACGACCAACACGTGTCTTGACGCACGCATAGCGAGTCTCTTTCTGGAGGGAACGGGACCGGGAGTGGTCCTGGGAGTGGAATCAGCGTAGCGCGTTATAGGTCAGGGGGCTGTGCGGGCGGTCACTTGATTTTGTGATGAATCGTCAGATGGCGCTGGCCACCTCGCTGGGCTCACTTATAGTTCTGCTCGATCCATTCCGGATAGCGATACTTCAGCATGCAAGAGATCCACATTCCTTGCGCGGTCGAGTGGGCGTTTGGCAACTCATCGTGGAAAGAGAAGCGGTAAGGCGTTCGCGTCCAGCCGTGCCAGGTTTTCAGCCAACCGCCATTGGTCTGCTGCGCAGCAAAAGCTCTCTCGACCCATCGGGGCCGGACTAGATCGGGCCTGTCAGCGGCCAGCAGAAAAGCGACGCGTTGTAGATAGAGGTCGGTCACGCGAAAGTCGATAGCGGCTTCCCATGAGATTCGCTCCTCGATTGTTTGCATCAGGCGATCCAACTCGGGCGTGGAGCCTTTGGATTTTCGGTAGAAGTGTAGGGCGAGCAATTGGTGCGTCGCTTCTCCCGTTCGATACTTTCTCGGGGAGAACATATCGTCAAGTTCCTTGGGCGACAAGGGAATGTCGTTCGGAGCGGCTCCGTGCAGCAGCCAACGCTGGTACTCCTCCAAACTCTGGAGTTCCCGTTCGCTCGGGGCATTCATCGGTATCGCGGGATCGACCACCTTGCTGAAGGCGCTCGCTTCGACTTTCCAGGCGTCAACGAAGCTGGAACCAAGTGCCTTCATGGACGGCTCCCTGGAAAGCGAAGCACAGTCCACGATCATGTGGGCGGTCGCGGAGTTGGATAGGAGAGAGCGGCCTTCGGGCGTGGGGCTTCCCGTCGCAGTTTGTTGATACTGCCTGAAGGTCCACTCGGTGCTGCGATCGAGCGTCTGATCGAGATTGTCAACGAAGTCCGCTCGCGAAGGTCGCTGGATCGAGACATTGTTGTTGAGCAGCGCGGCTCCGAGCGCAAGCAGTACCAGGATTACGACGGACGCAAAGATTCGTCGCAATCGCCCCAAGAAGGTGATCCGCGCCGCTCTTCTGCCAACCGGAACTGCCATTGTGGCCCCAGCGATCCGCTTCAACCGGAAGCGGTTCAAGTTCGTCTTTTCTTGGTCAGCGGCACACCAGGCACGCTTGGCCCACGTCCCCCGGTACGAGAACATAGCTCACTTTGTCTTTGGTATTGGTGGAACGAGACTGAGCGCCCTGCATCACTTTCTGGAGAAACCGCCCCACCGCTAAACGCAGGGCCAGCACAAACGCAAAAGCTATCTCTTGCGACGGGCCAAGTTCTTGTTCGCCTTCTTGGTCGCCTTCCGTTGCGCCTTCTCGTATTTCTTCATTGCCTTCTGCTGTTTCTTGTTTGCCTTGTTCAGAAACTTTTGCTGCCTCTTGGCTGCCTTCCGGGACTGGCGCGCATTTTCTTTGGGACTCATGCGTTGAGCGTGCAGCGGCACTGAGCATGCAAAACTCAAGGCAAGCAGCAGAATGAAAGCAGCAATTCGTTTCATAACGTCTCCGCAGGGAAAAACCTGCAACGATTTTACACCGAAGCTGTGCCCGGACCGGAACACAGGGTGTTACTTCCGTAATCGCCAAAACTTGTTTCACCATCGCGGTTCAGGTGGCGGCCCGGCTGAAGCTGGGCCCTTTCAACGAACCCACTATCAAAGAGCCATCCATGAAACACGCTCTAGTGAATTGTCTTCGTCTTTCGCGACATGTAATCCATCAACAGATATTGCCCTAGTGTGTACGGCGTTGTGAAGTAGGCCTTGCCCCGGCACATCTGCGTAACTTTCTGGACGAACTGCACCAGCCCATAATCCGATGCCAGCATGAAGGTATTGATCAGTACGCCCGCCCGTTTGCATTTCGAAACCTCTTCGAGCGTCTGGCTGACCACCAGCGGATCGAGCCCAAATGCGTTCTTGTAAATGCGCCCGTCTTCGAGTGTGAGTGCCGAGGGCTTGCCGTCCGTGATCATGACAATCTGCTTCATGTCCTTACGCTGGCGCTGCAGAATCCGCTGCGCCATGCGCAGGCCCTCACGCGTATTCGTGTAGTACGGCCCAACCTTCACTCGCGCCAGCTGCGAGAGCGGTACTTCTTCGGCTGAATCGTGGAACAGCACCAGTGACAACGAGTCTCCCGGATACTGCGTCCGAATCAATTGCGACAGGGCCATGGCAACTTTTTTCGCCGGAGTGAAACGGTCTTCGCCATACAGAATCATCGAATGCGAACAGTCCAGCATCAGCACCGTCGCGCACGAAGACTGGTACTCGCACTGATGCACTTGCAGATCGTTGTATTCGAGGTTCAGAGGAAGACCGAGCCCTTCGCGCTGAATGGCGGAAGACAGCGTCGCCGTGATGTCGAGATTCAGCGTATCGCCAAACTCATAATGCTTCGAAGCCCCGCTCGCTTCGATGCCGGTCGCCATGTCGCGCGTGTCGTGACGTCCGAAGTTCGATTTGCCGAGCGACCCCAGCAGATCGCGCAGGGCTTTGAAACCCAGAAAGTCGAGGCTCTTGTCGGTGATCTCGAACCTTGCCTGCTGCGCGTCTCCGACCTGCCCGCCTACACTCGACCGCTTCGTAGGATCGTGCGGCTGATCGATCGAGATATAGTCCTCCTGCTGCATGCGCTCGATCAGCTTCTCGATCAGCTCCTCGAGTTCGCCTTCCATCTGCATCTGTTGGAGCCGGTCGCGCATTTCTTCGTCAAACATCTCGCCATTGAGCAGCGCTTGTTCGAGCGCGCGTTTCAATTCGTCCAGCGTCTGCTCGCCTTCCGGCAGTTCGTACCAAAAATTGTCGTTGAATCCGCTCTGCAGAAAATAGCCGGAGAGAGCGCTGAGCAAGTCTTCCATGCTCATTTCGCTGGCCGGGTCGGAAACGTATTTGGAGTAGCGGATGCGTTTCATAAGAACCGTCGTTCGCTGTTCGTTATGCGCTTTTCGCTGTTGGATTTTAGCGAACGGCGAAAAGCAAACAGCGAGCGACGAAAACTAATTAAACCCTCTCTTCCGTCCAAATTCCGAATCGTCCCGCTCAAACGTCTGTTGCTTCTCGGCGATTTTTACCGGCTTCTCGCCCGCCGTAAACACTCGCTCCTCGTTGCGGCCAATCTTCTTGTGCGCGTGCAGGCCTTCGAGGATAAACTCCGCCGCCGACACCTGCATCTCGGCGCTGTCTTTCGGGCCGACGTTCAGCTTACTCAGTTTTTCCATCAGGCCCTGAATCTGCCTCAGTCCTTCGAGCACTTCCTGTGCCGCGGCATTGTCGCTGAGCTGAATCTCGCCACCGAGATCGAACCACTGCACTACCTGACTCAAATTAACGCCGTGAAGATAACTATCAAACGCCTTCGCGACCGCGGTGCGAATCAGTTCGCGGCTCACAAAATCCGCGCCCTTCATTTCGCCCTCATACTCCAGTTCCAGCTTGCCCGTAATCGCCGGCAGAGCCGCGTAGATGTCGCTGATCCGCGGCACGATCAGTTTCTCGTTATGGGTCAGCGCGCGCCGCTCGGCATTCGAAACCACGTTCTCGATTGCCGAGATGGGCAGTCGCTGGCTCACGCCTGAGCGCTTGTCGATCTTTTTGTCGTCGCGCGCCGCAAAAGCGATCCGCTCGATCACCTCCTGCACGTACTTCGGAATCTGCAGTCGCGATCCTTGGTGGTCAACCTCCCGCTCATTCTCGCGCTCGATCTCTCGATCGAGCCAGGCTTCCTGCGCGGTAATCGCGATGCCTTCTTCCACCGTCGCCGGATAGTGCGTGCGAATCTCCGAGCCGATGCGGTCCTTCAGTGGCGTAATGATCTTGCCGCGCGCGGTGTAGTCCTCGGGGTTGGCGCTGAACACAATCGCGACATCCAGCGGCAGCCGGATCGGATATCCCTTAATCTGGACGTCGCCTTCCTGCATGATGTTGAAGAGTCCAACCTGAATTTTGCCCGCCAGATCGGGCAACTCGTTAATGGCAAAAATTCCGCGATTGGCACGCGGCAGCAGTCCATAATGCACGGTGAATTCGCTCGACAGTTCATGCCCGCCTCGCGCCGCCTTGATCGGATCGATGTCGCCGATCAGGTCTGCAATTGTGACATCCGGCGTAGCGAGCTTTTCTACGTAACGGTGGTCGGGCGTTAGCCAGGCAATGGGCGTGGCGTCTGCTTCTTTCGCCACCAGTTCGCGGCAGCGCCGGCAGATCGGAGCATACGGATTATCGTGGATCTCGCAGCCCGCGACGTAAGGCATCTGCGGATCAAGCAGCGCGGTCAGCGCGCGGAGAATGCGGCTCTTCGCCTGTCCGCGCAGCCCGAGGAGAATAAAATTGTGCCGCGAGAGGATTGCGTTCACGATCTGAGGCACAACCGTGTCGTCGTAGCCAACGATGCCCGGAAATATCGGACTGCCCTCGCGCAGCCGCGCCATCAGGTTCTCGCGCAGTTCATCTTTTACCCGCCGCGATACGAGACGCTGTGCAGTGAAGGGACTTTGGCGCAACTCGCCGAGAGTCCGGGCGAAACTCATGGTGGGAACCCCCAAAAGAAAAAGCCTTATGCGGATTATACCGGAGGGAGCGCTGTCGATTTTCAGCTCTCAGCTGTCAGTCTATCGGTAAGAGTTGATTTAGCCAGAAACTGATTTGGCTTAAGATGAGACCCATGGCCGATCAGCTTCTGAAAGTTATCGAACCGCTTGCAAGCGTGATCCAGAAGGACGCGGCCGAACTGGAGAACTTCATCTTCGAGTTCGTCAAGATCCCTTCCGAAAACCCTCCGGGAATGCACTACCGGACATGCTGCGATTTTCTGTGCAACTATCTCTCGAAGTTCGGATTGGAACCGATTGTCCATTCTCTCCAGGTTTCGAGCCACGAGGTTTCGGGTAGCGAGGAACCGACCTTTGCGGTTCAGGCTTTCCTCGGAACCAAGGGCCCGACTGTTTATTTCCACGGGCACTATGATGTGGTGCCTGCCTCTGAAACTTCCCAGTTCGCTCCGGTGATCGAGAACGGAAACATGTTCGGACGCGGCACGGCCGACATGAAGGCAGGTCTTGGCCTTATGTTGTTCGCCGTGAAGGCCCTCAAAGAATGCAGGGTCCCGCTGCAGGGGCGAATCGGACTGACATTTGTACCGGACGAAGAAACCGGCGGAGTAAGAGGAAGCCATCTCCTGCTGCAGCAGGGAATTCTGGGCAAGCATGGGATCGCGATGTTCACCGCCGAACCCACCGGCGGCCTCGTCTGGAATGGCTCTCGCGGAGCGCTCTCGCTCAAGATTACGGTAGGGGGAAAGTCATTCCACGTCGGGCAGCATTACAAGGGCATCAATGCGTTCGAAGCCATGCTGGAACTGTCAAACCGTCTGCTGCAGCACAAAATCAAAGTCGAAGCCCGGCAGACCGGTTACACAATCACACCGGATGCCGCTCGGAACTCTGTCCTGTTGATCGGTGGCACGGTTGCGGGAGGGTCGAATTTCAATGTAGTGCCGGATCGATGCACTTTCACGATCGATCGAAGAATTAATCCGGAGGAGTCTCTGGAAATAGAAGAGGAGGAGCTTATGCGGATCATCAAAGACGCTCCGCCCTTCGGTGCGTCAGTCCCAGCATCGGTCGACGTGGAGATTCTTCAGCGAGCGCCAAGCTCCGCGTCAGATGCAACGTCGGCAACTGCCAAAAAGCTGGCAAGAAGTGCCGCCCTGGTGCTCAAGGAAGAACCAAGCTTCGAACTTTGTCCGGGTCTTCTGGAAACAAGATTTTATGCGCAGCAGCACATCCCGGCATTCGCTTATGGACCGGGATTGCTGTCGGTTGCTCACGGTCCGAATGAGTTCGTTAATTTGAAAAAGACTAGAGATTTTGCCCTGATCTACGCGCTTACGGCTTACGACATCCTGTCGGGTTCCGAGAATTAATTCCAGCGGGCCTTCGCCGCCCGCCTCAGCCCAGGCAGAATCGCTTCGAGATAGCCGACCACCGCTTCCAGACGCTTTGCTTCCGACAAAGTCGAGAGCAGGCTCTGCTTGAAGTCGAGGTCGAGTGGCAGAGATCCTGCGAGTAAGAAGGAAAGACTGCCGGTGTGCTCGCCGGGCCCAGCCGGCTCAGCCCCGGCTAGTTTCGCTATCTCGGCGTGCAATCGCACTGCCTGCGTCACCATATCGGCTGCCGGCTTGCCGGGTTCGTCTTCGTCCTGCACCACCGAAATCTCGGCTTGCAAGAATGATCGCTCCTCGTTGACCTCGATCACCTCAAAGCGCTCGACCCCACGCGTCAGGATGTCCATGCGCCCATCGTCGTATTTCTTGGTGACCGACATGATCTCGGCTGTGCAACCAATATCGGCGACCCCGTCGGAAGACGCCCGCACCACCCCGAACGGCTTCTTCTGTTCCAGGCATTCCGCGATCATCTCCTTATAACGCGGTTCGAAAATGTGCAGCGGAAGGGGAACGCCGGGCAGCAATACAAGTTCGAGTGGGAAGATGGGCAACAGCGAACTCACGGCGTCTCCAGTGCAAACGATTTTACGCTATAAGAAGTTCTCGTTTCCCGGTTCTCAGCTCTCAGCTTTCACTGTGGTTTGACTTGCCGCCCTCCACACGATAAAAGAGTCGGCATGGAAATGGACGGGAAAGTCGTGGTAGTGACCGGGGCTTCCATGGGAATTGGAGAAGCCATTGCCAAGGTTTTTGCCGATGAGGGCGCCAGCGTGGTGCTGCTGTCGCGCGATGCCAGTCGCGTCGAAGCCGCCCGCCATCGGGTCGGCCACACCGACCGTACGCTCGCCATGGCCTGCGATGTGCGCAATCGCGAAGAGATCGACCGCGCGCTTGCCCTCACTTTGCACCACTTCGATCGCGTGGATGTGTGGGTTAACAACGCGGGCGTGGGCATTCGCGACTCGGTCGCCGATATGACCCCGGCGTCATACCGCGAATTGTTCGAAACTAATTTCTTCGCCACGATCGCCTGCATGCAGGCAGTGGTGCCCGCCATGCGCGAAGAAGGTAGCGGGGACATCATCAATATCTCGAGCGTGGCCGGACACGTTCCGGTGCCGTTCATGGCCATCTACTCGGCCAGCAAGTTTGCGCTGAACGCCATCGGCAAAGGCGCGCGGCTGGAGTTGAAGCGGGACAACATCAACGTGCTTACCGTCTGTCCCGGCTATGTGGACACCGATTTCGGCGCGCACGTGGTCGCCGCCCGCCAGGGCAATGTCCGTCCGGAATCCGTGCGCGGCGTTACCGCAGTGCGAGTAGCGCAAGCGGCCTATCGCGGATATCGCAGAAGAAAGCGTGAGGTCGTTGTGCCTTGGACCATGATTCCCGTCATCAAGCTCTACCAGTTATTTCCAGGGCTGGTTGAGTGGGGAATGGCAAGGGCCATACCGAATGCTCGCAAAGATAAAAGATAAAGGATAAAGATGAAAGTAAAGAAAAGTAAATTCTGCAAACCTTCCGCCGCCTGCCGCATCGAATGAAATAGGCAGAACTGCAGTCTTCCACCCCCTCCGAAGAGCCGTTTGCACGGCGGCTCTGGGGGTGGGAGCTGCCGTTAACCTTTCCCTGCTTCCTTTCGTTAGAATGGGGTCTATGAGATTCCGGTCCCGACCTGCGTTCTTGACGCTCCCCTGGCTTTCTCTGTTTAGCGTCCTGCTGCCCCTCATCATGTTGGTAGTCGTCGTGGCGCCCCGGGCTGCACGCGCGCAAGAAGGCGCCCTCGACAAATCGGAGCCCAAGGGGATCACGGTGGATCAGATCGTCAAGCGCTTTTCCGCCAAGGAAAAAGAGTTCAAGGAAGCGCGTGATCAGTACACTTACCGGCAGGATGTCAAAGTAATGACGCTCGACGGCGACACCCCGGACGGCAGTTACCAGCAAGTGTTCGACGTAACCTTCGACGACAAGGGACGCAAGATCAAGAACGTGGTCTTTGCGCCCCAGCCCACACTGCAGCGCATCCAGATGACCGAGGAAGATTTTGACGACATTGAGAACCGTCTCCCGTTCGTGCTGACCTCGGACGAAATAGGGGAATACGACATCCTCTACGTCGGCCAGCAGAAACAGGACGAACTGAACACCTATGTCTTCGACATTGCCCCCAAGCAGATTGTCGGCAAGAAGCGTTATTTCCAGGGGCGCATCTGGGTGGACGACCACGATTTTCAGATCGTGGAAACTTATGGCAAGACCGTGCCCGACATCAAGAAGAAGAAGGGCCAGGAAAACCTGTTCCCTAAGTTCACCACCTGGCGCGAGCAGATTGACGGCCAGTACTGGTTCCCCACCTACACCCGCGCCGAGGACACGCTCCAGTTCTCGCTGGGAGGCGTGAAGATCCGCGAGATCATCAAGTACACGAACTACAAACGCTTCGGATCAAAGTCAAGGATCACCTACGAAGGCCAGGAAGTTCAGAAAGCGGAGCCGAAGCCGGGAGACCAGAAGCCGCCCGAGCCACCAAAGCCGCAGTAAGGCCCGGTTTCAATTGAGAATACAGCCCCCGAGGGGCGAACTAACTTAGCCCGGCGCTTCAGCGCTGGGAAAAGGGGGAAGAACGACCTAAGTCCCGGAGGGACGACCCAGTTCTCCCGCACACCCTTTTAGGGGCTGGGCATCGAGAATCGACTTTTTCCGCAGCCGCTTCACAGCTTGCAGAAAAAACCGGCGCTGCCCTTGCTTTTGGGTGGCGCAGCGGTTTACCGCTGCGGTAACCACCTTGTTTTGAATTCGGCTTTAGCCGCTGAGGGCGCGGCTCTCGATCAGGAATTACTTTTTCCGCAAGTTGTTAAGCGCTAACTTAGGGCCCAAATCGCTTTGCGGCCGGCAATCCGTCGTCCGGCGGAAATCGCCAGAATCTAACCGAATTTCCAACTTCCAGAAGCCGACTTTCCGTTACTGATCTGAACTCGATGGTTGACTCGACGATTGTGCGCTCATCGAGAAACGGAGATTTTCAGGCTGGGTTAAGCCAAGCTCGTCACGAATCTGTCCATCATGTCTCTGCCTGCTGCACAATCGAAGGAGTTGATGCCGCGCAAGGCCGCAGTTGGAAATAGTGTTACGTTTTCTCTTGACAATCAATAACCATACGGTTATGGTTTCATCTGTGAAGCCGGCCAATACCAATCACGTGTTCCGGGCTCTCGCCGATCCCACGCGCAGGGCCATTTTCGAGGAGCTGACCCGGCAGGGCGAACAGACCGTCCACGCATTGACTCGTTATGCGGGCGTGTCTCAGCCTGCTGTCTCCAAGCACCTCACGGTGCTGAAGCGGGCAAAGCTGGTACGGCATCGCCGCGAGGGACGCGAAACTCACTATCGCGCCCGGCCCGATGCACTAACGCCGATGGTGGACTGGCTCAATCTCTACGGCGCCTTCTGGCGTGACCGGTTTGACCGTCTTGAAGCCCTTTTGGAAAGGATGGAATAACAATAATGACCAACCCAGCAGAGAGTCCCCGCACCTTGGTGATGGAGAGGGTATTCCCACACCCGCCAGAGAAGCTGTGGCGAGCGCTCACGGAGAGCCCGCTCCTCGCGCAATGGATGATGAAAAATGACTTTGAGCCGGCGGTCGGGCGAAAGTTCCAATTCCGGGCCGAGCCCATGCCGAACTGGAATGGAGTTGTCGACTGCGAGGTGCTGATCGTCGACCCATTACAACGCCTGTCCTATAACTGGGGTGTTGGGGGAAGCGAATCCGGGCTTCAATGGGTGGTGCTCTGGACGTTGACTCCAGCGGAGGGCGGTACGCACGTTCGCATGGAGCAGTCCGGCTTCCGTCCCGATCAGCAGGCAGCTTATGGGGGCGCAAAATACGGCTGGCAGAAATTCTTCGCCGGTCTGGAGCGGGTGCTCGGCGGGCTGGACGCTCGCGCCGAAGGCGGTTAGGTGTGCCTGACCGCTTCGGGCTCGGCTTTGTTCGGGCTCGACTCCATTCGGGCTGGGCGTTGTTCGGGCTGGGTCGTTGGAGGATGTCCCAGAGGAGATCCCAGAGGAAACTTCTATGAACTGGAACAAGTGGATTCGGCAGACCCACCGCTGGCTGTCCATTGCCTTTACGGTGGTCGTCATCGTCAACGGCGTCGCCGTGGCGCGGGGGAAGTATAGCTCCAGGATGGGCTTGTCGGCGGTGTTCGTGCTCGCCTTGCAGTTTTTTACCGGTCTGTACTTGTTCGTGCTGCCCTATGCCACCAAGTGGGGCAGCGAGCGACGCACTGACTGAACCAACTCTGTCATCCCGACCGGAGGAAATCATCGCGAAGGCGACGATCTGCGGAGTGGAGGGACCTTGTGTTTTAGTGTTTGCGACGGACGGTGGAGATCGACTCGGAATCGAAGACCCCAAAACACGAAAAAGCGGCAGGAAGACTCTGTCCCGCTGTAGAACATTCCCATTCAAGCCAAAGCCGGGCTTGAGCGGCCCACCCGCCCTGTACGTGCCCCATGACGACGAATTTCTTGGCAATCTTGGGAGCCGTATTGGCCATAGAAACATAGGATAAAGTTGGGATCAATCCTTCCACCCGCAGGCACGCCCTTTTGACTTCGACGGAACAAAGCTAACCCCGGCGACGTATCGCCCTGAAAGGAGGGTCCCGCTGTGACGAATCTGGTTCTCATTCTTCACGTCGTTGCAGGCACGATCGCGCTGTTCGCGGGGATCGTTGCCATGTCGTCCCGCAAGGGCGCGCGCACACACCGGATGGCGGGGACCGTCTTTTTCGTATCGATGCTTGTTATGGCGGTCTTCGCGGACTATCTCGCCGTAGCACTACCTGAGCAGATTCCCAATTTGTTCATCGGCACCTTCACCATCTACCTTGTGGCGACGGCGTGGTTGACGGTTCGGCGCAAAGAGCGGTCCGTCGGCATTCCTGAAAGGATTGCTCTATTTGTAATTCTGTGCCTCTTCATCCCTTTTGTGATCCTGAGCTTTCAGTTGGCGACTGGCTTGAAGCCTTCTTTCGAAAGCGCGGTGCCCCTAGAAGGCCCTGTCCGCATTGCGATCTACAGCTTCACGTTTTTCGTCGCTATGGCGGCGATTGGCGACGCCAAGTTAGTACTGGCTGGTGGCATTACGGGCGCGCGACGCATTGGGCGGCATCTTTGGCGTATGTGTCTAGGACTCACTTTCGCGGCCGGTTCAGCGTTCACCAACGGATTGCCACGGCTACTCCCGAATACAGTGCATGTTCCGCTAATCCTCTTGTTTATTCCTCAATTGACCTCGCTCGTGTTGCTGGTCTTCTGGATGATCCGCGTGCGGTTCACGGGTTGGTACAAACTTTTGACGCCGAATTGAAGCACGTTTCGTGTCGTCGAGCCCAGGGTTCGGTAACGCTTGGCTTCAGCTAACGACTCGCTATTCTCAAGTCGTTGAAGAATAATGGCGGGGCCCATTCAAGCCTGGTTCTGGCTTGAGCGGGGCAGTTCCACGTCCCCTTCCCTCAGTTACCGGTTTTGGATCAGCCTCCAACATCCCAATTCTAAATTTCGCAAAGAACGCGAAATTTAGAATCGGCTATCCGGCCTCCTTCCACTCGCGGAGGGTTGCAGCTTTCGCTGAGCGCAGCTAAATTAGGTGCGAGAGTTGGAGCTGAACATGAAAAGGTCCGCCCCCGTGGAATCTGCCTCTGCATTCATCGACGAGAAGATCAAGGAACTTGGCGACTGGCGCGGGAAGACGCTCGCGAAAGTTCGCGCAATCATACACGCGGCAGACCCTGAAATCGTCGAAGAGCGGAAATGGGTCAAGCCGAACTCGCCGGGGACTCCCGTCTTTTCCCACGGCGGCATCGTTTGCACGGGAGAGACGTACAAGAACGTCGTCAAGATGACATTTGCCAAGGGAGCTGCGTTGCAGGACCCTTCCGGTCTATTTAACTCCAGCCTCGACGGCAATGTCAGGCGCGCCATCGACATCCACGAAGGCGACAAGATCGATGAGGCAGCCTTGAAGGATCTCATCCGCGCTGCAGTGGCGCTCAATCTCAAGGGCCAGAGCAACAAGAAGCCCAAGCCGAAGCCCCGGCGAGCAGTTCTCTGAAACCTTGAGACCCTCAATAGAACAGGTACTTCCTCCACTTATCGTCCGAGTGCCCCATCAAGCGCATGATGTGGCGGCTGGTGTGGAGATTGAAGGAGCGCGGTTCGCGCGCGGGCTTCATGTTGGCTTCGTGAGGTAACTGGTTGCCCTTGCGGCGGTTGCAGGGATGGCAGCAGGCGACAAGGTTCTCCCACGTGGAGAGACCGCCGCGCGAGCGTGGAATGACGTGGTCCAGCGTGAGTTCGCCGGAGGGCAGGGCGGTGCTGCAATACTGGCAGGTGTTGCGGTCGCGCAGCAAAATGTTCTTACGCGAGAGCGCCCGCGACTGGTGCGGAATGCGGCGATACTCCAGCAATCGGATGACCGAGGGCACGCGCACGGCCACGCGGGCGGCGTGGAGGAAATGTCCGTTTTCTTCTTCGGTCATGGCGACGCCCTTCAGCACCAGCACGATGGCGCGGCGGGCGGCACAAACGTTGATCGGCTCATAAGAGGCGTTCAGCACCAGCACAGGCTGATGCAGAGCGTGGCCATCGCCTTCCTGGTGCATGCCGGAAGCGAGCATCGACGCCGGAAGGTGCGACCGCATGCTGCCACCGAAATTGTGAAATCGCAACGACATGATTTCTACCCGTGCGCCGCTGTCGCGGGTCGTG
>Ga0181523_10000187_pt1 | contig 67552 bp, 54 predicted proteins | sample PEATcosm2014_Bin_43_FD_119752 | JGI IMG/M metagenome (GOLD analysis project Ga0181523, IMG submission 119752) | Peatland microbial communities from MTU Mesocosm Facility, Houghton, MI, USA - PEATcosm2014_Bin05_30_metaG | ecosystem: Environmental > Terrestrial > Soil > Wetlands > Peat | place... | reverse complement strand
CGGGCGACTGCGTGATCGGGCGACTGCGGGATCGGGCGACTGCGGGATCGGGCGACTGCGGGATCGGGCGACTGCGGATCGGCGAACGCTGACCCATGCCGCGTTGTTCCAAATCCAGAATTTTCCTCCTGATTGACACTCACTTTGTTTGGCTGCGACGGACTGCTATCTGTGATGATCGTCACTACCAGATTAGAGCGTTGCAAGTTCGCACCGGTCAAGGGTTTCGAGGAAGCGGCAATGCGAATCAAGCCCGCAGAGCATTCGAGAGACACGTTCCGCTCACCTTAATGGGTGACTTGAGTCACTGACACGGTGGGCCGATTGGACGAATAAGTAATGCTACGTTCGCAGCTGCCGCTCACGCACGAGAACGCCAACGGCCCAGTTTGCGAATGAACGTTCGATAATTGCTGAGAGATGGATTGTGGAAGTTCCCCTCACCGTCCGATGCTATCAACCTGACACTGAAGGATTTCGGATTAGCCGGAGTGTCTCCGACTAGGGTGACGAAGCTCGGCCCAGAACCGTAGTTAACGCAGTAATAAGTGATCGCGGGAAACGAGAACGAAGCACTAATAATTCAAGTCCGGTAGGGAGGCGCAACATGGCAGCTCGACTTGCCGAAGAATGGTTCGCTATATGCGGAGGTTGCGAGGTAACGATCCTCGACATCGGTGAACCACTCATCGACGTACTCAAACAGGTGGAAATCGTGCACATGCCAGTCCTGATGGACCACAAGCTCTTTGGGCAGACTGGCGAAGGTACAGAGATGGAAATCCCCGCGGCGGATGTCGGGCTGATATCGGGAGGAATCCGCAACGAAGAACATAAGAAAGTGGCGCTGGAGATGCGTAAGAAGTGCAAGATCCTGATCTCTTTAGGTTCTTGCGCCTGCTTTGGCGGCATACCGGCGCTGGCCAATCAGTACAGCACTGATGAGTTGTTGGAGAAGGTCTATCGGGACAGCGTGACCACCGAGAAAAACGGCTTGCCCCACGAGCAGATTCCCGCTCTGACCGACCGCGTCTATGCGCTCCACGAAGTTGTGAAGGTGGATGCATATCTACCGGGATGTCCGACCACGCCGGAGATGGTGACTAGCGCACTGCTCGCCCTAATTGAGGGCAAGCCCCTGCCCGTGTTGCCGTCGAAGAGCGTTTGCGACGAGTGTCCCACCAAGCGTGAAAAGAAGGCGGTGTCCACGCTAAAGGGCCACCTGGATCCGCCGGAATTTAAGTTTGGGGCGCCACTGAGCGAAATGCGCTGCTTGATGGAGCAGGGCATCTTGTGTCTGGGGCCAGCGACGCGTGCCGGCTGCGGTGGCAGCGACGGCAACCCGCGCTGCATCCGCGCCTACATGCCATGCGAGGGCTGCTTTGGCCCGCTGTCGGAAAAAGCCAACCCCATGGTGGACATGATGGGGGCGCTTTCTTCCATCGGACTCGATCCCAAGCAGATTCCGGATCGGGCCGCAACCTTCAACCGTTTTGCTGGCTCGGGCCGTCTGCGGCCGATGCCCAAGAGGTGATCCATGGCAAAGACACTAGTCATTCAACCTGTCACGCGCGTCGAGGGCCACGCCAAGGTGACCATTCAACTCAACGACGCGGGCAACGTGGACACCGCCCGGGTCAACGTCATTGAACTGCGCGGGTTCGAGAAGTTCTGCCTCGGACGCCCGGTCGAAGACCTTCCTCGCATCACGCCGCGCATTTGCGGTGTGTGTCCGTGGTCGCATCACCTGGCCTCGGCTAAGGCTTGCGACGCGGTCTTTGGAGTCGAGCCGCCCCCGGCGGGGAAGAAGTTGCGCGAGCTGTGCAACAGCGTCGCCTACATGGAAGAGCACATCCTGCACTTCTACTTCCTGGCGGGAGCCGATTTCCTGCTCGGTCCGGATGCCGATTATTCCGTTCGCAATGTAATCGGCGTGCTGCAGGCGGCGCCCGACATCGCCAGAAAAGTGGTGAAAGTGCGCCACATGTGCGCCCACATGCTGGAAGTCCTGGCGGGCAAGGCCATCCATCCCCAGGCCGCTGTTCCGGGCGGATTCAGCAAGGCACTGGCCGCTAGCGACCGCGATCAGTTGCGCAAGCAGGCCGATGAGGCGCTCGAACTCGCCAAGTTCTCCATCGCTTTTGCCAAGGAGAACGTCTTCCCGAAGTATCTCGAAGTGGTGAAGTCGCTGGGAGTGATCAACACCGGCTTCATCGGCACCGTCAAAGAAAACGGCGCACTCAACCTCTACGACGGAAAGCTTCGCCTGATGGCGCCCAATGGCACACACCAGGATTTTCCGTACGATCGCTATACGGAGTTCCTCTCCGAGCACATTGAATCGTGGAGCTACTTGAAGTTCCCATACGCCAAACAGTGGGGCGAAGGGTTCTCCATGGATGCCGACAATCCCAAGGGCGTCTATCGCGCCAACACTCTGGCGCGCATCAACGTCTGCGACTTTATCGACACGCCGCTGGCGCAGGCCGAACTCGAGGAGTTTCGCGCGAAGTTCGGGCGGCCGGCGCAGCTCACGCTGCTCTATCACTGGGCCCGGCTGATCGAACTGCTCTACAACGCCGAAAACACCATCCGCTTGCTGGACGATCCCGAAATCACCAGCACCGAAACGCGGGTGAAGGTTACGCCGCGGGCTGCGCGAGGCATAGGCTGCACCGAAGCGCCGCGTGGCACGCTCATCCACGACTACACGACCGATGCCAACGGCTTGATCACCAACGTCAACCTGATCGTCGGCACCACTCACAACAACGCTCCCATCAATATGTCGGTCACGCAGGCCGCCAAGAGTTTGATCCATGACGGCAAGTACGACCAGGGAGTGCTGAACAAGGTAGAGATGTCGATCCGTGCCTACGATCCGTGCTTCTCCTGCGCGACCCATCGCCTGGACGGGAAGCTGTCGGTCAAGCTCGATATTTTCGACGCGGACGGCAAGCTGGTTGGAACGCTTGCCAACTGAACCACAGCGAAGGGCCGCAAACATCGGGGAGATCGATCCATCCGATCTCCCCGACTTCTGCCGGAAGCCGACCGTGGTGCTCGGCGTGGGGAATATTCTGTTTGGAGATGACGGCTTCGGGTGCGCGGTCGTCGACTATGTCGAGGCACACTACCAAGTTCCCGAAACCGTCTGCTTGCTGGACGCCGGCACCGGCGTGCGCAGCCTTTTATTCACTCTCTGCCTGAGCCCCGCGCGTCCGCAGCGCTTGGTCATCCTGGACGCGATCGATGCCGGACGCGCTCCCGGGGAGATATTCGAGATCGATCCGGCCGAGATTCCCCCGGTCAAACTCGACGATTTCTCGATGCACCAGTTACCCACCTCCAACATGCTGCGCGAGTTACAGGAAAGCTGCGGAGTCGAGGTGCGGGTGCTGGCTTGCCAAACGGGGCCACTGCCGGAACAGATCTCCCAGGGTTTGTCGAAGGCAGTCAGCGACGCCGTGCCGCGAGCGGCGGAGCGGCTGATCCGCAAGTATTTCCCTGGCACCACCGCGACGCGACGCGACCCCAGCCAACGAAGCGCGTAATTCAAGCCGGACCACGTTGCGCGCGCGTGTCTTTGTGCTTTGTCGCTTCGCCGCTCGCCGCGTTGCGCCCTGCTGCCTGGCGAGAAACATTCCCGCAGTTTTTTGCATGTTCGCGTGTCGTAAGTCACGAAGGTGGGTGAGAGCAGTCACTGCATAGGTCAAATTTGGCGGCTATTGTCAAACGGTCTTCGCGTCTTCGCGAACCTTGTGGATAGGCTGGTGGCAAGTATGAGTCCGGTTCTCGCAATCATCAGCGATGGAAAGAAGTTCATGTGGGATGGGCAGCCCTACGACAGTAAAGAAGAGGCATCGCGCGCAGGGGAGTCCTATCAAAACGAGGACTTTCAGATCCGGATGGTGGAGGAAGACGGGAAGTTCCTGGTGTACACCAGGAGGATCGTTAAAGAAGCGGTAGTTACTGCGCAGTAGCTTGAACTTTCGGTATCGGTAGAGGTGGCAAATGGCCGTAGGCGCATTGCCGGTGCAAAGCGATCCAACGCTGCTGGAAGACATTCGGCGGTATGGGAAGTTCGACACGGAGGGCTGCTATCAGTGCGGGACTTGCACGATCTCCTGTGAGCTGGCCACGGACTTCGCAAACTTTCCTCGCAGAAGCATCCGCTACGCTCTTCTCGGGCTGAGAGCACCGCTCCAAGGAAGCCTCGAGCCCTGGATCTGCCACGACTGCGGCGATTGCTCCACCGCCTGCCCCCGCCACGCCGAGCCCAGGATTTCCATGCAAACGCTGCGGCGCTTCCTGTGCGCCCAGTATGAGTGGACGGGCATAGGGGGAGGGCTCCTCAGGTCCCGGGCGTGGCACATCGCCTCGCTAGCCTTCGCTGCGGTGCTCGTCGTGGCGCTGATCCTCTGCTACCACCTGTGGTATGTGGGGCTGCCGCTTTCCGGCCTGACCACGCCAATGGGGCTGGAGCACATGTTCCCCATCATGACGTATTACACGCTCACGGTGATGCTCTTTCCGTTCCTACTCCTGCTGACCCGCGTCTTCCGCGTCTGGCGTTTCACCATGGGAGGCGAGGAACGACCGTCCATCCCCTTTTCTGTCTATGTCGGCGAGGCGTGGACCTACGTGCACCAGTCGGTGTCCCACGCGATGATGAAGAAGTGTCCGGAGAAAGGCCGGTGGCTGGGGCATTGGCTGCTCGCCCTGGGCACGGTCATGATGCTGACCATCAAGGTCTTCGCTCTGCGGTGGTTTCAAACCGACAATATTTATCCCTTGTACAACCCGCAGCGCTGGCTGGGATACCTCGCGGCCGGCTTCATCTTCTACGGCGTCGGCGACATCCTCGTACAACGGGTGAAGGCCAACAAGGAAATCTACAAGGAAACACGGATGGAGGATCTGATCTTCCCCGTCCTACTGCTGCTCACGGCGGTGAGCGGGATGGCCGCACACATCTTGCGGTATTCAGGCTTGGGTTACGCCGCTCTGATCACGTACGGCGTGCACGTGATCATCGCCACGCCGATGCTGGTAGTAGAGATGCCGTTCGGGAGCTGGGCACACATGATCTATCGACCTCTGGCCTTGTACTTCCAGGCGGTCAAGGAGCGGGCCGCGCAGCTAGTGCCCGCCGGGGAGGCCATCGGCCATGTCGTCTAACCTGATCCAGCCCCATCCAGTTGGCGCCGCATTGGTCGTTGGTGGCGGCATTGGCGGCATGCAAGCCGCACTGGATCTTACTGGCGCCGGCATCAAGGTCTACCTGACCGACCGCGGACCGGCGATCGGGGGGGTCATGTCTCAACTGGACAAGACTTTTCCCACCAATGACTGCGCCATGTGCACCATGGCTCCGCGGTTGGTCGAGGTCGGCCGTCACCGCGACATTGAAGTCCTCACTCTGAGCGAGGTGCAAAGCGTCCGGGGAACTCCCGGGAATTTCACCGTCACTCTCGGCCGGCAACCTCGCTATGTGGACGAAACCAAGTGTACGGGCTGCGGGACGTGCGTCTCGAATTGTCCCACCCGGAACCATGTGCAACCCCTGCCCAGTGCGGCGTTTGAGTTGGAGCCGGAGGTGCGCGAAACCGTCGCGGCCATCATCGCCCGCCACAAGAGCCGGCAGGGACCGTTGATGCCCATTCTTCAGGAAGTCAACGCCACCCTTAACTATTTCCCCGAGAATGTTCTGCGCTACATCGCGCAGGAAACCGGCCATCCTGTCGCCGACATTTATCGCATTGCGACTTTTTACAGCGCCTTCAGCGTGGTGCCCCGGGGCAAGTACGTGATCAACGTCTGTATGGGCACGACCTGCTACGTACGCGGCAGCCAACGACTGATGGACAAGGTCAGCGAAACGCTCGGCATCAAGGAAGACGAGACGACTCCCGACATGAAGTTCACCCTGAAGAGCGTTCGTTGCATTGGATGCTGCGGTCTTGCCCCCGCGCTCACGGTGGGCAACGAGACCTATGGCAAGCTGACTCGCCAAGACATTCCGGACATCGTGCACAAGTGTCAGGAGGCGGCCTAGCATGTCACTTACACTGGCTGAACTGCACCAGAAAAAGGAAGAGACGATCGAGCAGGTTCGTCTCCGGGGCAATGGAAAAGACCTCATGGTGTGCTGCGGCACCGGCTGTGTCGCGGGCGGCGCATTCAAGCTCAAGGATGCCCTCGACAAGGAAGTTGCCGAAAAGGGCCTTGGGGATCAAGTGCGCGTGGTCGCTACGGGATGCAACGGCTTCTGCGGCCAGGGTCCTCTGGCCGTCGTCATGCCGGACGAGACGTTCTATGGATGGCTCAAGCCCGAAAATGCCTCCACACTGATTGAAGAGCACATCGTCAAGGGCACTCCCGTCCGGAAGTTCATGTTTGTCTCGCCCGAGACAAAAGAGCCGATCCCCTTGTTGTCTGACATTCCATTTTTCCATAAACAGATGCCGGTGGTTTTGCGCAACAAAGGGCTCATTGATCCGGAGAAGATCGACGACTATATCGCCCGGGACGGCTACCAGGGTCTGGGGCTGGCGCTCACGTCGATGACTCCCGAGCAGGTGATCGATCAGATCACGCGCTCCGGACTTCGTGGCCGCGGCGGTGCGGGATTTCCAACCGGCATTAAGTGGAAAGTGTGCCGGGGAGAGAAAAAGACGCCGAAGTACCTGATTGGCAATTGCGACGAAGGCGACCCCGGCGCCTACATGGACCGGAGCTTGCTGGAATCCGATCCTCATTCGCTGGTGGAGGGGATGACGATCGCCGCCTATGCCATCGGCGTGGCGCAAGGGTTTGTCTATGTTCGGACGGAGTATCCTCTGGCCCGTCAGCGGCTGCAGAAGGCCATTGACAGCGCGCGTGCGCTTGGCCTGCTGGGCCAGAACATCCTCTCCACCGGGTTTGCTTTCGATCTGGAGATACGCGAAGGATCGGGCGCTTTCGTGTGCGGGGAGGAGACATCCCTGATCCATTCCATCGAGGGTGAAAGCCCCGAGCCGACGCAGCGGCCTCCGTTTCCGGCGCAGGTCGGGCTGTGGGGTTGTCCCACCATCATCAACAACGTTGAGACTCTGGCCAACGTGCCTCAGATCATCAACCGGGGCGCGGAGTGGTATGCCGGCATCGGAACGGCCTCGAGCAAAGGCACGAAGATCTTCTCCCTAGTGGGAAAGATCAACAACACCGGCCTAATCGAAGTCCCAATGGGTATCACTCTGCGCGACGTCATCTACGAGATCGGCGGTGGGATTCCCGACAAGAAGGAATTCAAGGCGGTGCAGACCGGTGGCCCTTCGGGCGGTTGCATCCCCAAAGCTTTTATTGATCTCCCCATTGATTACGAGAGCCTGAAGGAAGTGGGCTCGATGATGGGGTCCGGCGGGATGATTGTCATGGATGAAGACACCTGCATGGTGGATGTTTCCAAGTTCTTCATCCAGTTCACCAACGACGAGTCTTGCGGTAAGTGCAGCGCCTGCCGCGAGGGCAGCGAAGCCCTGCTCGAGGTCTTGACCCGGATCTCGGAGGGTGAAGGACGCGAAGGCGATGTGGAGTTCCTCGAGGAACTCGGGCTGGCGATTAAGGACGCCTCGATGTGCGGGCTCGGTCAGACTTTGCCCAACCCGGTGCTATCCACCCTGAAGTACTTCAAGGACGAGTACGTTGCGCATATCACGGACAAGAACTGTCCGGCGAAAGTTTGCAAGCCACTCATCAAGTACTACATCGATCCCGATAAGTGCCCGGGTTGCACGTTGTGTCTCAAGGCTTGTCCAGGCGGGGCGGTGAAAGGATCGAATAAGCACGTCCACGTCATCGATCAAGACGTCTGTACCAAGTGCGGCGAGTGCCTCGAAGTCTGTCCGCCCAAAGTTGGGGCGATCGTCAAACTTTCGGGGAAGGAAGCTCGGGAACTGCAGTCGCTGGCTGCTCCGGTGGCAGTCAAGGAGTGGAAGGCGCGTAGAGCCGAGGAGAAGAGAGCGGGAGTTCAGAAGCAGTAAGCGTGAGAAGAAAAAATGCCAAACCTCACAATCAATAACGCGCCGATAGAAGTTGCGGAGGGAACGAAGCTCCTCCACGCCGTAGAAAAAGCCGGCGTCAAGCTCCCCACCCTCTGCCACCATAAGGCGCTGACTCCCTATGGCGCCTGCCGGCTTTGCGTGGTTGAGGTAGCCGCTCCGGGCAGACCGGCCACTGTTCAAGCTGCCTGCTCGTATCCCGCTTTAGACGGAATCAGCGTCACAACCCATAGCGAGAGGGTCTTGCGGGCACGGCGCATCGTGGCCGAGCTGCTGCTGGCGCGCAGTCCCGAGTCCGAGATCGTCAAGCGCATCGCCGCCGAACTGGGAGTCCTGGATACTCGGATCAAGAAGAAAAACGACGACTGCATCTACTGCGGGCTGTGCGTCCGCATGTGCGAGGAGCGGATGGGAAGGACCGCCATCGGCTTCACCGGCAGGGGACCAAAGAAAAAACTACAGGCGCCCTTCGGCAAACACAATTCGGTTTGTTGGACCTGCGGGGCGTGCAATTTCATTTGCCCCACCGGGAAACAGGTTTCAGCCCTGGCTACAGCGGGTACCTTCGACCCCATTCGCAACATCTTCAACCTGAATCTCGACTCCAGGCCTGCCACGTACATTCCCTACCCGCAGGCCGTTCCCAACAAGGCCATCATCGACCGTGACGCCTGCATCCATTTGAATTACGACGACTGCGGAATCTGCGAGGCAGTGTGCGAGGCCGAGGCAATCGATTTCGACCAGAAACCGTCGACTGTTGAGCTGAACGTGGGGGCCATCATTCTCGCTCCCGGTTACCAGACCTACGATGCCCGGGGTAGCAAAGATTTGGGATATGGCCGCCTCCCGAATGTGATTAACGCCATGGAGTTCGAGCGAATCCTGTCGGCGTCGGGACCGTATTCCGGCCATGTGCTGCGGCCGAGCGACGGGCAAACGCCCAAGCGGATCGGCTTCATCCAATGCGTCGGATCGCGGGACGCGGAGAGGGATTACTGCTCGTCGGTCTGCTGCATGTACGCCACTAAAGAAGCCCTCATGGCCAAGGAACATCTTGGAGCGGCTCTGCAGTGCGACATCTTCTTCATGGATCTGCGCGCCTTCAGCAAAGGATTTGAGCAGTATTACCACCGCGCCCAGGAACAGGGCGTGGAGTATATCCGTTGCCGCGTGCCTAAAATCGAGGAAGTACCCGCAACTAAGAACCTCATCATCAAGTATCTGGCCGAAAACGACAAGAAGATCTCGCGGGAGTATGACTTAGTGGTTCTGTCGGTGGGCATGCAGCCGCCCAAAGAGGTGAAGGCGTTCGCGGAAAAATTCGGCATCGCCCTCAATCCCCACGATTTCTGCCACACTTCGGTGTTCAAGCCCGCGGAATCTTCGCGGGAAGCGATCTTTGTGGCGGGCCCGTTTGCCGAGCCCAAGGACATTCCGGAAACGGTCATGCAGGCATCGGCAGCAGCCGGGCAGGTGCTTTCCCTGCTAAAGGACGCCCGGGGCACGCAGATGACACCCAAGGTGTATCCCCCGGAGAGAGATGTGACCGGAGAGGAGCCTCGCATCGGGGTCTTTGTCTGTCACTGCGGAACGAACATCGCCGGCGTGGTCAATGTCCCCTCGGTGATGGAGTATGCGAAGACGCTACCCAATGTGGTCTATGCCGGAGCCAATCTCTACACGTGCTCCAACGACACTCAGGAAGCGATCAAGGAAAAGATCAACGAACATCATCTGAACCGCGTGATCGTTGCCTCCTGCACGCCGCGTACTCATGAGCCTCTGTTCCGGAACACCATGCGCGAGGCGGGACTCAATGCTTATCTCTTTGAGATGGCGAACATCCGCGACCAATGTTCCTGGGTCCACATGCAGGAGCCAGAAAAGGCTACCGAGAAATCCAAGGACTTGGTGAGGATGGCGGTGGCCAAGGCACGGCTGCTGGAGCCGCTCGCCCAGAGGTCGATCGCCGTCAACAAGTCGGGCTTGGTCATTGGTGGCGGGCTCGCGGGCATGACGGCCGCGCTTTCGCTGGCACATCAGGGATTCAACGTTCACCTGGTCGAGAAGCAGAACGAACTGGGCGGGAATCTGAAGCATCTCCATTACCTGCTGGGCGGGGACCAACCGCAAGCCGAGCTAAGTCGGCTGCGGGAGGAGATCAGCCGCAACGACCTGATCTGTGTCTACACCGGGGCCAAGCTGGAGAAGATCGACGGCTCAATCGGCGACTTTAGCACGACGATTGCCGTCGACGGCCAGACCACCACGGTCAAGCATGGCACGATCATCGTTGCTACCGGAGCGCGCGAGCATCAGCCCACCGAGTACCTGTATGGCCAGGACAAGAGGGTAATAACTCAGCGAGAACTCGAACAACGTCTCGTCACTGACGATGGCTTCCTGAAGCCGAACGGAAAGCAGAAAACGGTGGTGATGATCCAATGCGTCGGTTCACGCGACAAAGAACGGCCGTATTGTTCGCGGGTGTGTTGCGCCGAGGCGATCAAGAATGCGCTGAAGATCAAAGAACTCTCGCCGCACACGCATGTGTACGTCCTCTACCGCGACATCCGTACCTATGGTTTCAAGGAAGAGTACTACACCCGGGCGCGGCAGTTAGGCGTGGCATTCGTCCGCTACGAGGAAGATCGCAAGCCTGAAGTAGCGTCGGATGGGCACGGACTGCAGGTTACCGTCTTCGACCAGACGCTCGGCATGCCGTTCACGATCGCCGCCGATGCGGTGGTGTTGTCGGCGGGCATTCAGCCGCACGAGGACAATAAACAGCTCGCGCAGCTGATCAAGGTTCCATTGAATAGCGAAGGCTTCTTCCTCGAGGCTCACATGAAGCTGCGCCCGGTCGACTTCATGACCGACGGCGCTTTCCTTTGCGGGCTGGCGCATTCTCCCAAAAACATCGAGGAAACCATTTTGCAGGCTCAGGCCGCCGCCGCCAGAGCATCCACCATCCTCAGCCGGGACTGCATTGAGCTGGAAGGCAACATATCGCATGTGGTCGACGCGAGCTGCGACGGTTGCGCCTACTGCGTCGACACGTGCCCCTACAAAGCTATCGGCCTGCTCGAATACATGTGGCAAGGGGGGATCAAGAAAGTCGTCGAAACCAACGACTCCAGTTGCAAGGGCTGCGGCTGCTGCCAGGCTACATGTCCAAAGAATGGCATATTCGTCTACGGATTTACCCTCGCTGAAATCGAGGCCCAGATCCACGCTGCATTGGGAGTATCGTAATGGAAGACAACTTTGAGCCCCTGATCATCGCCCTGTGCTGCAACTGGTGCTCCTACGCCGGCGCAGACCTGGCGGGCGTTTCCCGGACCCAATACCCGCCCAGCATCCGCATCGTCCGCGTGATGTGCTCGGGAATGGTGCATCCCAACCTGGTCATTGATGCGTTCACCAAAGGGGCGGACGGCGTCCTCATCTGCGGCTGTCATCTGGGAGATTGCCACTACCAGGAGGGCAATTACAAAACCGAGAAACGCGCGGATGCCATCAAGCTGATGCTGGCGGATTTCGGTATCGAAGAAGAACGCTTTCGCCTGGAGTGGGTTTCCGCGGCCGAAGGGCCGAGGTTTGGGCAGGTGGTGCGGGATTTCACGGAGCAAGTGAAGAAGCTGGGCGTGAGCCCGTACAAGTCGTAAGAAAACTGCCCGGCATCCATCAAGGCAGCAGCCCGAATATAGCCACGCCATTCGTCGTTCCCACGAAGACCTTGCCGTTCACGATCATCGGGGTGATGAACTTGTTGCCGGCACCGAACTGATCGCGGCCGTTGCTGGCCTGGTTGGTGTTGTAGAGCTCGTTAAGCGTCCTGGCATTATAGGCATGCAGCACCGCGGGGCTGTTATTCTCCACGGCCCAGACGATTCCGTTGCTGGTGCCATTCGCCGAGATGCTGGGCGTCGTCCCGGGATAGCCAAAGCTGTTGCTGGTTTGCGCGGTGGCGCTGGTCGACAGTTTCGCGTTGGTGATGGTGAACGCCTGGATGGGGCTGCCCACCGATCCGTAGTAAATCGTGTTGTTGAAATACGCGGGCATCGCCCAAACGCCTCCGGGCAACGCTCCCGCGAGCTCCTGATAAATGCTGCTGTTGTTGGCGCTGAACTTGCCCATGGAGTCGCGATTCACGACGTACAGGTTGCTGTCTTTGCCGGCGCCAACTGCCAGGTGCCACGTGTTGCCCGAGCCGTCGGTTAGGTCGGGCAGCACAATCGTGCCACCGGAACCGAGGTCGGTGTCGCTGCCGTTCTCCGCTGCCTCGTTGTCCATCTCGAAAAAGTCGGCCACGGCCAGCTGATTGCCGGTGGTGGAGAGCTTCATGAAGGCGTTGCCGTAGTCGCCGTCGCTGGGAAACCCCTGCGCGTTCACGGTGGTGTCGAAGTCCCCATTGGCATCGAGAAAATAAATGTTGCCCGAACTGTCGGCGGCAAGCCCGGCTCCCGCCATCCAGATAGCGCCCTCGTTGCCGTTGGGTGTGATGTTCAGCACGCTAGTCTGTGCCAGCGTGGTTTCGCTGTAACTCATGATCCAACCCGTATAGGGCCGATCGTCACAGTGCGAAGCCCAGCCCGTATAGATGACGCCATTCAGCAACAACAGCGCGGCGCGTTCCTTGTATTGTTTGGGATCGAAGACCACGCTGGTGCCGTTTGTGTTGTCGCCGGTACCGGGATAGGTCGCCTGAATATCGACCGGGCCACTGAACAATTCCGTTCCCAGTGCGAGGTCCAGCGCGTGCAGGCGCTGGTGGTAGTTGCCCGATCCGTCTTTCGACATGGCCACCACATAAATCGCGCCGTTCGGACCCTGGGTGCGATCGATTACCGGCGTCGAGGTCACGCCGATTTCAGGGGTAACTTGCCCGCAGCCTCGATTGTCGGACGCAGTTTCGCCCGTCTTCAACGTTGTGATCTGCCAGATTGTCGTGCCGGAATCGGCGTCGAAGGCATAGACCGAGCCATGCTCGGTGGGAACGATCAGCAGATTGTGTGTGCCGTTACTCGGAACTGAAACGCTCGAGGCATAGAGCGGCTCGGCGTCAACAAAGCCGTCCACGGGGTAGAAGCCAAGCTTGCCGAATGTCGCCGATGTCACGTTGCTGGTCGTGAGCGTGGTTTCGGTCAGGTTTTGGCCAGTGCGCGCGATGTCGTTGTGGTAGGTCAGGACATCGGTGGTCGCGGGTGGCGCAGGGTTGACCGTCAGCGTAGCCGCATTGCTGGTTGCTTTTCCTGCCGAGTTGCTCACCACCACGCTGAATTGGGTGCCATTGTCAGACGTTGTTGTCGCGGGTGTTGTATAGCTTGCCGACGTAGCACCGGTAATTGCGGCCGTGCCCTTCTGCCACTGGTAAGCCAAAGGTGCCGTTCCCGCCGCGGTCACCGAGAAGGTTGCGGTCTGGCCGGCAGTGACGGTCTGGTTCGATGGTTGTTGCGTTATCGAGGGTGCAACGGGGGCGGCATTCACCGTGAGCGTGGCCGCGTTGCTGGTGATCTTCCCGGCGGAGTTACTGACCACCACGCTAAAAGTCGAGCCGCTGTCGGAGGTCGCGGTCGCTGGGGTGGTATAGCTCGCCGAGGTCGCGCCATTGATCGGCATGGCGCCCTTCTGCCATTGGTAGCCCAGTGGCGCGGTTCCTGCGGCCGTCACAGAGAAAATTGCCGTCTGGCCGGCCGCAACGGTCTGGTTCGCGGGCTGGGTGGCAATGGTGGGCGCGGTTGCGCTACCGCCTTCAGTTCCGGACTTCGACCCGCAAGCCGCGAGAATCAAGCTAACTATAAGAAAGCACAGTATATTCGTTAGCCGTGGCAGATTCATGAGCGCCACCTCCAGGAAACCAGACTGGCTGCAATCATGCCAGCGGTTTCCGGTCTTGGATAGAGGCCAGAAGGTTACGATAGTCGGAATGATCCTGTTTTGGGAAAACTCCTGTGCTGGCCGCTCGGACAGGGCCTTGCAGCCTTGTCAATCCGCCGAACGTCACTGGCATCAAACTTGTCCACGCCGACTTTCGCGAGTCAGCGACAAAACTGTTTACACACTGACCAGTCCTGGAATTCCGGAGAAAAGGCTTGTAACGAAGCGCGACCGCTATTGCACTAACAATCCCGAGCATTGTCATTAAGTGAACTGCTGCGCCGCCCAAAATCAAGCGCCCACTGAGTTTTTCCGCCGCCTGCTGAGCGAACCTCGACTAGGATATTCCTATGAGCGTGCACCGCGCGGCCGAGCAAGTCATTATGGACGCGGAAGAGCGCTTTGAAGGCTTCGAAAACCTGATGCCCTTCAAGGTGCACAACATTCTTCTCGTCTCCAGCCTTTACGATTCTTTTATCCTCCGCGAAGACGGCCGCCTCAACGAACTGCTCATCGACCAATCGCTCGATCTCAGCCCGGAACACGTTCCCGGAATCACGCACGTTTCTTCCTGCGCCGAAGCGGCCGAGATGGCCCGCTCGCAGCAATTCAACCTGATCGTGACCAACCTTGCGGTCGGCGACATGAACGCGGCGCAGTTAGCGCGCGAGGTGAAGCAGGCGGGGCTGGACGTTCCCGTCGTGGTGCTGGCTTATGACTATCGCGAGATCAAGAATTTCGTGGCGCGAAATCCCGTCACCGACATTGAACGCATTTTTCTGTGGCAAGGCAATGCCCGCATCCTGATCGCGATCGTCAAGTACATCGAGGACCAACGTAACGTGCTGCACGACACGCGGTCCATGGGCGTACCGGTATTGCTGGTGGTGGAAGACAATATTCGTTACTACTCATCGTTCCTGCCCGTGATCTATACCGAGCTGATCAAGCAATCGCGGCGCGTGATCCAGGAAGGGCTCAACGTGGCGCACAAGCTGGTGCGCATGCAGGCGCGGCCGAGAATTCTGCTGAGCTCCAATTTCGAAGATGCGTCCAGGCTGGTGCAGGAATATCGCAACTATCTGTTCGGCCTGGTATCGGACGTGGAGTTCCCGTGGGAGGGCAAGCTGAGTCCGGAGGCGGGTTTTGAACTGGCGCGCATGATGAAGAGTCTGGTGCCGGACGTGCCCGTAGTGTTGCAAACCAGCCGCACCGAGTTCCGCGCGCGGGCCCATGCCGAGGGCTATTCGTTTCTGCGCAAACGGTCCCCCACGCTGCTGAAAGACCTGCGCCAGATATTGACCGAGCAGTTCGGGTTTGGCGACTTCGTGTTTCGTCTGCCGGATGCGAGCGAGGTCGGACGGGCGAAGGACATGAACGAACTGGAAGAGCAATTACAGACGGTTCCGGCAGAAAGCATCGTCTTTCACTCGCAGAGCAATCACTTCTCCCATTGGCTGATGGCACGCACCGAGTTTGCGTTGGCGGCCAAGCTCCGGCCGCGAAAAGTTTCGGATTTTGCCAGCTCCGAACATCTGCGCCGCGATCTGATCGAGTCGATTAACCAGTACCGCCAAGAACAAAATGAAGTCCTGATCGGCGACTTCAAGGCGGATACGTTCAAGCCTTCGGAATCAAGTTTTCTGCGGATCGGCTCCGGGTCGCTGGGTGGCAAGGCTCGGGGCCTGGCCTTTGTGCGCCATCTGTTGCGAAAGAGCCGCATGACACGCCGCTTCCCCGGCGTTCGCGTCTCGGTGCCTCCAGCCGTCGTGCTGGCGACGGATGTGTTCGATCAATTCGTGGCCGAGAATAACCTTCTCGACTTTGCTTTGCAATGCGAGGATGACGCTGAAATTCAGCAAAGATTCCTGGCCGCACCGCTATCCACCTCCCTCAACGAAGACCTGAAATCGTTCCTGGCGGAGGTGAATCATCCACTGGCGGTGCGCTCGTCCAGCCTGCTGGAGGATTCACAATACCAGCCTTTCACCGGCGTCTATGAGACTTTCATGCTGGGCAACCAGCAAGCAAATTTGGAAGACCGGCTGACGGCGCTCAGCGAGGCCATCCGGCGCATCTACGCCTCCACCTTCAGCCGCCATGCGAAGGCCTATGTGCGGGCGACGCCCTACCGTCTGGAAGAGGAAAAAATGGCGGTGATTCTCCAGCAGGTTGTGGGCACGCCCCACGGCCAGCGCTTTTATCCGGATTTCTCGGGAGTGGTGCGCTCGCGCAATTTTTATCCCGTGCCTCCGATGACCTTCGAAGACGGCATCGCTGCCGTCGCTCTTGGCCTGGGCCGGGCGGTGGTGGATGGAGGGAAGTGTTTGACTTTTTGCCCGCGCTATCCCCGCAACCTGGTGCAGTTTTCCTCGGTCGAAGACATACTGTCCAACTCGCAGTCGGAGTTCTGGGCCTTGGAGTTGGATGGCGCTTCGGACGGCCGTCCCGGGCACTGGCACGAGAGGCGGTTCGGCCTGGATTCTGCGGAGAGCGATGGCACGCTACAGGCGGTGGCCTCAACTTACTCCAGAGATAACCATGCCATCTACGATGGAGTGAGCCGGCCGGGATCGCGCATCGTGACCTTTGCCCCCATGCTCAAGCACAGCACGTTCCCGCTAGCTGAGATTCTCGATGAACTGGTTCGGGCAGGCGAGGATGCGCTGGGTAATCCAGTGGAGGTTGAATTTGCGGTGCGTCTGCCCCAGCAGGCTGGGTCGTCTACTGGACAAGCGACTGGGCAACTGGCTGGACAGTCGGCTGGGCAATCGACTGGACAGGCAGCGGAATTTGGCTTCCTGCAGATCCGGCCTCTGACGCTGGCACGCGAAAGCGAGGACTTAGCCCTCGATGATGTCCAACCCGAGCGGTTGATCTGCCGGGGTAGCAAGGTCCTGGGCAACGGCCGCATCGAGAATCTTTACGATGTCGTGGTGGTCGATTCGCAGCGCTTCGAGCGCAGCCGCAGCCAGGAAGTGGCCAAGGCGGTCGCTCAGTTCAATCGCCTGCTCCTTGGAAAGAACCGGCCCTATCTGCTGATCGGGGTTGGGCGTTGGGGATCGACCGAACCTTGGCTGGGCATTCCGGTCGAATGGGATGAAATCTCCGGCGCGCGCGTGATTGTGGAGGCGGGATTCCGCGATTTTCGCGTTACCCCATCGCAAGGCAGCCATTTCTTCCAGAATCTCACTGCCTTTCAGATCGGATACTTCACCGTAAATCCAGATGTCGGCGAAGGCTCAGTCGATTGGCAGTGGTTAACGGAACAACCGGCCATGGAAGAGCAAGGCTGTGTCCGCCACTTGCAGTTTGCGGAGCCGATCCGCGTGGTGATGAACAGCCGCACCAGTCAAGGCGTGATCTTCAAACCCGAAGCGGTCAATTAGGCCAGGATCGAGACTTGAGTTAATCCGAGACGGTTGCTGGAAAATTGTTAGACTGTCCGCACCAAGCGCTGCCTAAGGGTTTCACTCTCCAATTCTCCCTCCCAGCGGGCCAGGACCAGCGTTGCTACTCCGTTTCCAATCATGTTGACCAAGGCTCTGAACATGCTCAGGAAGCGGTCAATTCCAAGAATCAACGCCATGCTTGCAACTGGAATGGTCGGGATCACAGAGAGCGTGGCCACGAGCGCGATGAAAGATGCGCCCTGCACACCGCTGGCACCCTTGGACGTGAGAACCGCCACGGCGAGGATGGTGAGTTGCTGGGTTAGAGTCAGATGAGTATTGGTGGCCTGCGCCACGAATAGGGCGGCCATGGTCATATAAAGACTGGTTCCATCGGTGTTGAAAGTAAATCCGGTCGGAACCACCAGTCCAACGAGAGACTTGGAGCAACCGAGCCTCTCAAGCTTGGCCATCAGATTCGGGATTGCGATCTCCGAGGAACTTACGGCCAACACCAGCAGAATTTCTTCCTTGATGTAGACAAGAAAGCGAAAAATGCTAAAGCTGGCAGCCCAGGCAATGGCGCCGAGTACGATTACGACAAAGAACACCGAAGTAAGCCAGAAAGTTCCGATTAGCTTGGCGAGCGGACCGAGCGAAGCAAGGCCAAATTTGCCGACCGTGTAGGCCATCGCTCCGAAAGCTCCAATCGGCGCGAATTTCATTAAGATCCTCGTCACATCGAACACGACATAAGTCAGGGAGTCGACGAGTTCGACCAGCGGTTTGGCTCGCGCTCCGCCGGCCGACAGCGCAAAGCCGATCAACAAGGAAACGAAAACTACTTCGAGAATGTCCCCCTTGGCAAAGGCATCGAACACTGTCGTCGGGATGATATGCATCAAAAATTCGGTGACGCTTTGGGCTTTTGCTTGGCCAGCATAATCGGCGACGGACTTGGCGTCCAGGGTGGCGACGTTTACGTTGAAGCCGCTGCCCGGGCGCACGACGTTGCCCACCAGCAGTCCGATTAGAAGGGCAATGGTGGAAACGACTTCGAAGTAAAGAAGCGCCATGCCGCCCACACGGCCAACTTTCTTCAGGTTGTCCATGCCGGCAATTCCGGTCACCACGGTGCAGAAGATGATCAGAGTGATGATCATCGTGATCACGCGGATGAAAGCGTCGCCCAGCGGCTTCATGGCAATTGCGCGGGCCGGGTCCACGTATCCGAGCACTACGGCCAGAGCGATGGCCACCAGCACCTGCACCCAGAGTTCACGGTAGAAGGGCAGCTTGCGGGATGTGGGTGCGTCGGTCACAGGAGCCGGACGGTTGGGTGTAAGCGTCTCCATTGGTCTTCTGTCCTAAGAGCTTTGGCAGCCTTTGTGGTTGTTAGGGTATTGAATTGTCGATGGCTCTCTTAGTGGCTCATCTCGCGGGCTCAGGTTCAAGCGTGCGCACCAGCCACGGAATAATCACCTCTTTGAAGATGCGCGGATCGGGCCACACACCAACTTGCCTCCCAAGATGCCCGCCCTGCGGATTAATCCAGGCGGTCTTAGGCACGTCGCCTTTGTCGAGCAGCAGGTAAATGTCGTCGATTGGGACCTGGGTGTCGTTCACACCGGCAAGAATGAGCATGGGCGACATCGGCTTGCCGAGCAGTCCTTGTTTGACAAGCGACATCTTCGGTAACACTTCCGTCATTTCATCCACGGTGTGCACGTTGTCGAAAATCGCCATCAGCGCCGGGACCTGGTCGAAAAGATATTCGCGATTGCCGATCAAGGAATTCATCAGAAAGTCTTTTTGAAAGAACTTATCGGTAGGCGGTGACTGGGCGCTCGCTCCCCGCAAGCGGGCGTGTTCTACGATGGCCATCTTTGTGGCCCAATACGCGCCCCAGCTTACTCCGTGCATGGCGACGCGGTTCTTGTCGATCTCGGGCCGGGTGGCAATGTAATCGAGCACCCGAGAGAGCATACGCTCGGCATTTTCACTGACTTTGATTGGATTCTGCCCGGTGCCGGGGCCATCCACGGCGAGAAAGCCTATGCCGAACGGCAGGATCGCGCTGAAGCTCTCGGACAAATCTTCTTTGCGGCTATCCAGCCCATTCACAGCCAGCACGAGCGGTACGGGCCCGTTCGCATTCTTCGGCAAGCGCAGATAGGCGATGATTTCCTTTCCTTCGAAGGGAATTCGCACGATTTCGAGCGGCGGATCCCAAAAGCGGGCGTGGGCCAGGAAAGCCTCAATCGCTTTTTCGTAGGAGCGCTGTTTGCCAGCAGATGCGGGGATGGGCCAGCGTCCGAAAGAATAAAGCCGCCACGCTCGAATGTAGTCGGCGTTCGCTTTCACTGGGTCGGTCTTCTCCAGCGATTTGGCTTCATTCATGTAGCGATCGGCCACTCCCATAAAAGCCGCCGCCCACTCGTCTTTATCGCGAGTATGGATCGAGTTAAGGGCTTCCCTAATATCGCCGGGATCGAGTCCGATGAGCGGGTACTGACCCACCTCAGCGCGGTGGATCGCCTCTGTCTTTATCTCGTCGATGGTGCGTTCGGCGCGCTGTTGCGAGAACGCAGGGGCGATCAGAAAGATCAGAGCCAGAGTGGTTGCTGAGGAGGAGACAACTGACGTGGTCCATCCCGTGAGTTGATGGCGAAGCCTTAATGAGGTTGGCACAACTTAAATTCCTTTCCAGTTACAAAAAGATGGGGCCGGAGGGACGTCCGACCCCGATTTACGAAGCCTGGAGCAATCAGAAAGCCAGCTTCAAGCCCAATTGAACCGAACGTGGGCCTCCCGAACCGACGGCCGGATTCGCTGCAGCGATATCGGGAGTGGCGCAGCCGCAGCCGAAACCAGGCGCGGAAGGATCGTTGAATCCGAAACCATTCTGCCCGCCGTAGGGATTGGCAAAGTTGGGATGGTTGAAAATGTTGAAGAACTCCGCGCGGAACTGAGCGTGGAAACGCTCGCCATAGTGCCAGTTCTTGGCCACCGAGAAATCGAAGTTGCGGAAACCGGAATCGGGGAAAATGTTGCGTCCCATGGTGCCGAAGGTTCCGAGTGGAGGGGGAATCATGATCGAACTGCCCGCGGCGTAACAGCCGTGAAAGGCCAAGGATTCGGTGGCTGCGCCCGGAGAGCCATTATCCAGCGCGAGAGCTTTTGCATTACAGGCCGCATTGCTTGTCGCGGCGGATGGGGCGTCGGTTCCAGGGAAAAATGGAGTGCCTTTCGGCCCCGACTTGAAGTCGTCGGGGTTGCCATAGAAATTCCACCGGATGGGGCTGTTCGCTGGCGGACTGACGGGCAGCGGACCTATACCAGCGGCATCGGTTCCTTCATCCATTGCACCCCAGTATTGCGGGCTTTGCAATGTAACGATCGAGTTGAGTTCCCAGCCTTCCAACGCCTGTCCGTAGCCCTTCTTGCCAGGGATAGCGTAGGTGAGTGAAAGCGTGAAGCGCTGGCGCACGTCGAAATCGCTGTTGGCATATTCGGCACCCGGGTTATATGCGTTCTGCGGCAGTCCCGATCCGTAACCGAAATCCCAGTTTGCGCCGACATCGTCGAGAGAGTGGGACCAGGTGTAACCGGCCACCAGGCTCAGGCCATGGTAGTTCCTGGAGTTCAGCGTCACTTGCAGGCCGTTGTAATTGGAGCGGTAGACGTTCGCCATGTTGAAAACGTTACTTAGATACGGGAACTTCGTGTTGAAGGGTCCCACCTCGGCGGCGGCCTGACAAACGCCAGTTTGGAGTGTGTTGTTGACGTCGTACAACGGCGGCCCGCCTGGAGTTGGATTTGGTATGAGATTGGCGTTGCAGGCGACGATATTCGCTTGCGGCCAGCCTGATCCGACCGGTGGCTGGTTAATGTCGCGAATGCCGACTAGATTGTCACCGTGGTTGCCGACGTAGGCCAACTCTAACGTAAGGTTAGGCGTGAACGCGTGCTGTACGCTGAGGGTCCAGTTCCAGACGTACGGGGTGGTCAGATTGCGGTCCACGCTCATGATGGGGCAAGGATTTGGCGGAGTGCAGTCGAGAGTGGTATTGAAAACCGGCGTATTGTCCCATGTCAGGTTGTTCGGGGGGTTGTTCAAAAAATTCTTGGTGAGGACGTTTCCCGTTTGGATCGTGCCACCGGGGTCGATCGGAGCGCCCAAGTAGAGGCCCCCGGTCGGCACACTGCCCGGGCCAAAGGCGTTGTTGAAGGCGATGAACGACTGCCAGTTCACGGTTTCGTAAACCAGACCGCCGCCGCCGCGGATCACGGTAGTTCCCTTGCCATTGGTATCCCAGGCAAATCCAAAGCGCGGCGCGAAGTTCTTGTGGTCGGGTTTATAGAGGCTGGGGATCCGATTGGCTCCGGTGTTCACCTGCACTAAGCCGAAGTTCGGGTCAAAGTTACCCAGGAGGTTGTGTTCTTCCTGGACGACGGTGCTGAACTCATAACGCACGCCGAAGTTCAGCGTCAGATTTCTGGTGGCTCGCCAGTCATCCTGGATAAATGTCCCGAAGGCCCAGTTATGGAGGTGCAGGGTCGGATTTCCTACTTCCAGGGTTGACTTAAAGGGCAATCCGGCAAAGAAGTCTTCGAGCGGGGTCGAAGCCCCACTTAAAACGCCGCCCAGGAAATTAATGCTGCCTTTCGCGTTGCCGTAAGCGGCGTTGGTGACATTGTTGTAATGCAGGTCGCCGCCGAACTTGAGGGAATGTTTGCCGGCGGTGTAAGACACGTGATCGACAAATTGCGTAATGGAATCGGGTCCCTGGAACTTGGGCCACTTGAAGCCGCCCAGGGTCGTGAAGTAACCGCCGAAGCCGATGCGCGGCAATCCGCCCGTGAATGGACCGGAGAGGCCGCTAGTGTCGAGCCCGTAGCTCGAACCGGGAGTGTTGAGATCGCCCGGCAGCGTAGGCTGGTAGAGGCGGTTATATCCGAAGCGCGCCTCGTTGACCCAGCGCGGACTGGGTGTCCAGGTCCAGCTTCCGCCCGCCACTTGGGCGCGAGTGTGAATGTCCGAGCGCCATCTGTTCTGCAATTCGGAAAAGTCCTCGACCGTTCCAGTATTGTTGCCGAAAAAATACATTCCGCTGAGCCGCTGATTTTGGTTCAGGTTGAAGTCGACTTTGCCGAGCGCGTTGTAAACGGTGACGTCGTTGGGGAATCCGTTCGGGATATTGATGTTGGGATTATTGTTGGTGGGAAAGCCGGTTCCGTTGCACGTAACCGTAGAGCCCGAAAGCGCGCACCCTGCAATATTCAAGCTGGCCGGGCTCACCGTGACCCCTGCAGCTACCGCTGCCGGCGAGGTGAGGTCCGCGATCACATCAGGGATGCTGTTCTGGCAATCGTGGGTTAGGCTGCCGGTTGCTTGTGTGAAGTAGACGCAGTTTGGGCTGGTCGGTATCATCGAGACCATAGACGGGCTGGTGACGCCGCCATAGGAATTGCCTACGTCGTAGATCTGGCCTTCGTACGCGCCGAAGAAAAAGGCCTTGTCTTTGATGATCGGGCCGCCTATGCTGCCGCCATATTGCTCGAGCGTTCTTTGGAGTTTTGAGTTCGGGACAGTATTGAAGTAATTACGCGCGTCAAATATGTCGCCGTCGCGGCCAAATGCGAACGCGGTGCCGTGAATGCCGTTGGTCCCGGACTTGAGACCGACGTTCACCACCGCCCCCGGCTTCCAGCCGAATTCGGCCGGCGCCAGTTCTTCCACGTTAAATTCCTGAATCGAGTCGATGGGCAGAATGGTCGCCGAATCGCCGGCAATGCCGGCGCCGTTGATGATGGCTTGGCCGGAGTAGGGCTCGCTGTTGAACAAGCCCTCAATAAAGTAGGCGTTGTCTTCGGCGCGCAATCCGTTCGTGCTGGTCGTGGAGAATCCGCCGCCGGGATAGCGCATGACGCCAGGGCGAAGTTGCAGCAGGTTTTCATAGTTGCGGCCGTTCAACGGCAAATCATTGATCTCCGCGTTGCTCAGGGTGCCGCCCAAAGTGGCGGAGGTTGTATTGACCAGCGGAACTTCGTCGGTAATGACAACCGTCTCGGAAACCTGTCCGGTCGGGAGCGAGATGTCGACCCGCAAGTCCTGCGCGACTTCCAGGACTATATTTGGGCGCTCCACGCTCTTGAAGCCCTTCGCTTCCGCTCGAACCTTGTAAACTCCGGGCAGTAACTCCGGGGCGGCATACTCTCCGGAGGCATCCGTGGCGACGGCCCGGGTGATGCCACGCTGAACATCGGTGATGACTACGGCGGCTCCAGCGACGGCGGCGCCGGACTGATCGCTGACGGTCCCCAGGATGCGGCCCGTTGTGGTTTGGGACAACATGGGAATAGAGACGGCGAGGACCACACAGACAATGCCTAAAACCCGAATGCCATTCAACGGAGAATGCATTACGACCTCCAAATCCTCAAATTGAGGACGGACGATTTTTGGCCGGACATCTTCGCGACCGGTTTCGATCTGGGAATAAAGACCAGGCGATTTGAAGATATAGCCTTGACGCGGCCCACCCGTCAAGTAGTATTGTGGTCCGACCACGAAACAGCTTACCGTCATAGGTCGCTGATTGGGGTCAGACAACTTGGGGCACTAGCTACCCAACTAAGGGGTAGAATCCAGCATGGCGATAGCGACCACCAACCCTACTACCGGTGAAGTCCTGAAGACTTTCGAGCCTCTTTCTGGGGCGCAGATTGAGCAGAAATTGCAACGAGCGGCCTCTGCGTTCCGAACCCATCGCCGAACCTCGTTCGCGGATCGGGCGAGCAAGATGATGCGCGCAGCCGAGATTTTGGAGAAAGAGAAAGACGAGTGCGCCCATTTAATGACACTCGAAATGGGCAAGCCTCTGAAGGCCGCAGTGGCCGAGGCACTGAAGTGCGCAACCGGCTGCCGCTACTATGCGGAGAACGCCGAGAAATTTCTGGCCGACGAAATTGTGGAAACTGGAGCAAAGCGTAGCTTCATCCGCTATCTGCCGATTGGTCCCATCCTGGCTGTCATGCCGTGGAACTTTCCCTTCTGGCAGGTATTTCGCTTCGTGGCGCCCGCGCTGATGGCGGGCAATGTCGGGCTGCTGAAGCATGCTTCGAACGTTCCGCAGTGCGCGCTGAAGATTGAAGACATTCTGCGCCGCGCCGGTTTTGCTGAAGGTGTGTTCCAGACGCTGCTGATCGGTTCTGGGCCGGTCGATGGCATCCTGGACGATCCTCGTGTGGTCGCCGCCACTCTAACCGGCAGTGAGCAGGCGGGGATTCAAGTTGGGGTTGCCGCAGCCAGGCGCATCAAGAAAGTGGTGCTCGAACTGGGCGGCAGCGATCCTTTCATCGTGATGCCTAGCGCCGAGCTGGAGGCGGCGGTTGCGACTGCCGTCGACGCACGGGTTCAGAACAACGGTCAGTCGTGCATCGCGGCCAAACGCTTTATTGTGGCGGAGAAGATAGCTGACGAGTTTGAGCGCAAGTTCGTCAAACGCATGCAAGACCTACGCGTGGGCGATCCGTTCGAGGAGAGTACGCAGCTTGGTCCGCTGGCCAGCGCGGACGCGGTAACTTCTCTTGATGCCGATGTAAAGAAGACTGTGGCGGCGGGAGCGCGGGTGCTGACCGGCGGGTATCCCCTCGACCGTCCCGGCAACTTCTACGCGCCGACGGTGCTGACCGATATTCCGAAGGCTTCGCCCGCATACAAGGAAGAATTCTTTGGTCCGGTGGCGTCAATCTTTCGCGTCAAGGATATAGATCAGGCCATCCACATCGCCAATGACAGCCGTTTCGGGCTCGGTGCCAGCGCCTGGACCAACGATCCCGCGGAAACCGAGATGTTTATCAACGAACTCGATGCCGGCATGGTCTTCCTGAACAAAATGGTGGCTTCCGATCCGCGCCTGCCTTTCGGCGGCGTGAAGTACTCAGGCCACGGGCGCGAACTGGCTGAGCATGGGATCCGCGAGTTTGTGAACATCAAAACGGTGTGGATCCAGTAGTCGAGAGTTCGAAGTCCAGAGTCCGAAATGGTATAGTGGTTGGACCACTGTGGACCGTGGTTCCGCTGATTGGGGGCATAATGACAAAGGGAGTGATCGATCCCCTGGACGCCAAGCCGGTGTATCGGGCTGTGAAAACGTCCCGCCTTTACGAGCAGATCGTACAGCAGGTTGAAGACTCCATTCTTAAGGGCCAGCTCAAGCCTGGGGACCAGTTGCCGGCAGAGCGCGATCTAGCCCAGCGCTTTGAAGTAAGCCGCACCGCCGTGCGGGAAGCTGTGAAAACCTTGCGTGAAAAGGGCTTAGTCGAAGCCTACTCGGGGCGCGGCACCTTCGTGACCAATGGTACGTCGCAGGCGACTCGGCAGTCGCTGGATCTGATGATTCGCGTCAACCAGCAGGAAGGCTCGGCGAACCTGGCCGAGTTGCGGCTGGTGTTGGAGCCGGAGATTGCCGGTCTGGCCGCCGGTCGAATTGAGGAACAACTGCTGAGCACCATGCGGGAAGCAGTCGCCGCGATGGATCGTAATCTGGATGACCCCGACGCTTACGTGGAAGCGGATCTCGATTTCCATTTAGCGCTGGCAGAAGCGGTCGGGAACCCGCTGATTCTCTCGCTCCTGGATTCGATTGTCGGTCTCTTACGCGAGCAGCGCAGCCGCATTTTCAATGTGGACGGGGGACCGCAGCGCGGACAATTCCATCACAAGCGAATTCTGGCGGCAATCGAACAACGCGACTCGGAGGCGGCGCGAGAAGCGATGCGTGCCCATCTCAAGCAGGTGCTGGCGGATTCGTCTTCGACGGTAATAAACCGGCCGCACATCACTTCGCACCGCAAGCCGAATTCATAAGCAAGAAGGAATCGTCATGATGGCCAAACTTGGATTCATCGGTCTCGGTGTGATGGGCGGCAACATGGTGGCCCGGCTGCTTGAAAAAGGGCACACCGTGACCGGCTACAACCGGACGCGATCCAAGGCACAGTGGTTGATCGATAAGGGCATGAGGTTTGCGGACTCTCCCAAGGCCGTGGCGGCGGATTCGGATGTGACGTTCACCATGGTGACAAACGCCGCGGCGCTAGCGGCAGTGACTGAAGGGCCGGACGGATTGCTCGCCGGCATTGGCCCGGGCAAGTTCCACATTGACATGAGCACCGTGAGTCCCGAAGTGAGCCGGACACTGGCTGCGAAAGTTCGCGAGCGGAGCGCCGACATGGTGGACGCGCCGGTTTCGGGCAGCGTCATCACGCTGCAGCAAGGCAAGCTTTCGGTGATGGTCGGTGGCAGCAAAGAAACTTTCGAACGACTGAAGCCGTTGCTTCTGGATATTGGGCCAAAGGTGACGCACGTCGGCGACAACGGCGTGGCGCTGTCGATGAAGATCGCGTTGAATCTGCAATTAGCCGTGCAGATGCTGGCTTTTTCCGAAGGCGTGCTGCTGGCGGAAAAGAGCGGGATTCCGCGTGAAGTCGCGGTCGACGTGATGGTGCACAGCGCGATCGCTTCGCCCATGATTCAATATCGCGGCCCTTTCGTGTTACAGCAGCCGGAAGAAGCGTGGTTCGACGTAAACATGATGCAGAAGGACATGCTACTGGCGATGGAGTTGGGCCGCAAACTGAATGTTCCCGTTCCCACGACGGCAGTTAGCAACGAATTCCTGACCGCCGCGCGCGGCATGGGTTGGGAGAAGTTGGACTTCGCGGTTGTGTTCGATGTTCTAGCACGTATGTCGGGAGTTCAAAAATGAGAGTTCAAATATGACAACTGCCGCGCAGCCGAGAGAAGCTTCAGAAAAAGTCGAGTTGTGGCTCCGCATGTACCGGCAGATGGTTGCCATCCGCCAGTTTGAAGCGCAGGTCAACGAACTTTACACGCGGGCGCTGATGCCCGGCCTGGCGCATCTTTACATCGGCGAGGAGGCGATCGCAGTGGGAGTATGCGAAGCGCTGGAGCGAACGGACTATATTACCAGCACGCATCGCGGTCATGGACATTGTTTGGCGAAAGGCGCCTCCCCCGATCGAATGTTCGCCGAACTGCTGGGAAAAGAGGCCGGGTACTGCAAGGGCAAAGGTGGTTCGATGCACATTGCAGACCCGGCGACCGGCAACCTGGGAGCGAATGCGATTGTATGCGGCAGCGCCGGTATTGCGACGGGAGCGGCGTTTTCCGCTCGATGTCTCGGTAACGGCCGCGTGTCGGTATGTTTCTTCGGAGAAGGCGCGCTCGGCCAGGGTGTGCTGTACGAGGAGATGAACCTCGCCCAACTGTTCAAGCTTCCGGTGATTTACGTCTGCGAGAACAATCTCTACACGGAATATACGCATTACTCGGAAACCACGGCCGGAGACATTCTGATGCGGGCGACGGCCTTCGGCCTGGACGCCGCCAGCGTGGACGGTCAGGACGTGCGCGCTGTTTATGGTATCGCACAGCGGTTGGTTGATCGCGCCCGGCGCGGTGACGGTCCTGGGTTCCTGCTCTGCAATACCTATCGCTACCACGGACATCACGTGGGCGACATCAACCGCGAGTATTACCGCTCCAAGCGGGAAGAACAGAAGTGGAGGACGGAGCGGGACCCAATCGTGAATTTTGGGAAATGGCTGGTGGAGCAGAAACTTGCCGATGTGGCCGCGCTTGATCAAATGCAGGCTGAACTTGAATCCGAGATGAAAAAGGCAGTCGATTTCGCGGTGGCGGCGCCCTACCCCACCGTCGACGAGGTGGGACAGGACGTCTATGCCTGAAACCCATCTTCACGCGCAAAGCAATCGCGAACTGACCTTCGCGCAGGCGATTCGCGAAGCGCTGGCCGAAGAGATGCGCCGCGATCCGACTGTTTGCATCATGGGCGAGGACGTGGCGGAGGCGGGCACTCCTTTCAAAGTTCTCTCTGGCTTATTGGAAGAATTCGGCAAGCAGCGCGTGCTCGATACGCCGATTTCCGAAGCAGGATTCACCGGCCTAGCCGTGGGCGCGGCCATGACCGGAATGCGTCCGGTGGTCGACATCATGTTCGGCGACTTCGTCACGTTAACCATGGACCAGATGGTCAACCAGGCCGCTAAGGTCCATTACATGTCGGGCGGAAAGTGGAAAGTGCCGATGGTGATGCGCACGACGATGGGAGCGACTCGCCGCTCTGCAGCGCAACACTCCCAGTCCCTCCATGCATGGTTCTGCCACGTTCCGGGGTTGAAGGTGGTTCTGCCTTCGACACCCTACGACGCGAAAGGACTGCTGAAGGCGGCGATTCGCGACGAGAATCCAGTTGTCTTCTTCGAAGACAAGATGATGTACAAACTCAAAGGGGCGGTGCCCGCGGACGATTACACAGTCCCGCTGGGCGTCGCGGATGTGAAGCGCGTGGGTGAGGATATTACGCTGGTCGCCACGAGCAGCATGGTGCAAGTAGCGCTGGGCGCGGCGACGCTGCTTGAGGAAATCGGAATCAGCGCCGAAGTGGTTGATCCGCGCACCATGTGGCCGCTCGACGAAAAAACTCTGATTGAATCGGCGAAGAAAACGTCGCGGGCGGTTGTTCTCGACGAAGGCTATGAACGCTACGGCGTCACCGCCGAACTTGCGTCGGTGATCGCGACAGGCGCATTCTACGATCTGGACGCTCCGGTGAAGCGGATGGGCGCGATGCATGTTCCAATTCCGTTCTCACCGCCTTTGGAAGATGCAACCGTGCCGACCGAACAGACGGTGTTTGAGGCCGCACGCGAACTGTGCGGCCGGTAGACGGAAAGTCAGAGGTGAGAGTCCGATTGCAGAGTTGAATACCTATGAAAGTCGGCGCTTCGAGGTTCTCGCCACTGCAATCTGACTTCTAAGATCTGACCTCTCGACAAAGGAGAATTCTTATGGCTCTGCCCACATACGGAACGATGGCTGTCGATTGGGAAAATCGAGTTGACTTCGATCGCCTGCGCAGCGAGCGCCTGGCGCGCGCCAAGGATCTTCTCGTCAAGTCTGACATGGGAGCGCTGTTGTGCTTCGACATGAACAATGTCCGCTACTTGACCGCCACCCACATCGGGACCTGGGCGCAGGACAAGGCGAATCGCTTCACGCTGCTTCCGCAAAACGACGATCCGATCTTGTGGGATTTCGGATCGGCGGCGAAGCACCATCAATTGCATTGTCCGTGGCTTGGAGAGCGGTCGCGTGCCGGAATCTCCATGTTGCGCGGCGCCATGACGCCGGAGATGGGACGTGCGGAAGATGTGGCAAAGAAGATTCGCATCGAACTTGAAATGCGCGGCCTGCATAAAGAACCGCTGGGCATCGACATCATCGAATTGCCCGTCCTCTTTGCTTTGCAAAAAGAAGGAATCAAAGTCGTCGATGGGCAGGCGCTCATGTCGGAAGCGCGCCTGATCAAGACGCGTGACGAGATCACGTTGCTGAACACGTCCGCCATGATGGTCGACGCTGCATATGACGAACTTTATCGCGCCATGAAACCGGGCATGAGCGAAAACCAGGCGGTGGGTCTGGTGAGCAAGGTGCTCTACGATCTCGGTTCCGAGTACGTGGAAGCTGTGAATGCCATCTCAGGAGAGCGCTGCAATCCGCATCCGCATGTTTTCTCAGATCGCGTGCTCCGTCCGGGAGATCCCGTGTATTACGACATTCTCCACTCCTACATGGGATACCGCACCTGTTATTACCGCTGTTTCACCATCGGTTACGCCTCGCACGCGATGAACGACGCGTATAAACGGTGTCGCGAATATCTCGATGCAGCCATTGAACTAGTGCGCCCAGGACGAACCACGGCCGAGATTGCCGCCGTGTGGCCGAAGGCGCAAGAGTTCGGCTTCCCGAACGAGGAATCCTGCTTTGCTCTGCAGTACGGTCACGGCATCGGCTTGGCTATTTGGGAGAAGCCCGTGATCAGCCGTCTTGTCTCGCTCGATCACCCCTGCGAAATCAAGCCGGGCATGGTGTTCGCGCTGGAAACTTTCTGGCCCTCGACCGATGGCTGGAGTGCCGCTCGCATCGAAGAAGAAATCGTCGTCACTGAAACCGGCCACGAGGTTATTACGCGCTTTCCAGCCGAGGAGCTTCTAGTTGCCGGCAGACACTACTTCACGGTGGATGGTCCGCTTCCCGCAATCCGGGAAACGGAATCGAAGCCGAGCACGCGCGTGCGCAAAATGATTGAAGCGAGCTCCCGGCAGGAGCGGGTTGGCGTCGGCGACTAAGAAAAGCAACCGTAGAGACGAGGCTTACATCGTCTCGGCCGCATGGGGACGCCCGGCTCTCCACCAGCAAATTTGGATTCGAGAACCGAACTATCCAACTATGGCGATCAGTGTCGTGATGCCCGCGCTTGAAATGGCCCAGGAAACTGGCAAGCTCATTTCGTGGTTGAAAAAGGAAGGCGAGTCCGTCGCTAAAGGCGAGCCGCTGCTGGAGGTCGAAACCGACAAAGCAGTCATGGAGATCGAATCACCGGGCGATGGCCTACTCGCCGGGATCAAGGTCCAGGCTGGGACCGAAGTGCCAGTAGGCCGAACCATTGCTTGGATCGTCGGTCCCGGAGAAGTTCCTCCGGTGGACGAGGCGTCCATCGAATCGGGGAGAAAAATAACTGCCCCCACGACGTCAACAGCGGCACCGGCGATTCGACCTGCGACGGCAGCGTCCTCTGCGGCGCCGTCGGTAGCGTCCGTCAAGATTTCTCCCAAAGCGCGGCGTCTGGCCAGCGAGCGCGGCATCAATCTCGCGGATGTCCGCGGATCGGGGGCAGGAGGAGAAATCCTCGCGTGCGACATTCTGGCCGCTGCGGAATCCAAAGCCGTCGCTCCGACCGCTACAGTTGACAGCGGCAGCCCTATCTCACGTCTGATGGCGGAACGCACCACGCAGAGCTGGACGACGGTCCCCCATTTCTTCGTCGTCCGCGAGGCAGATACAGTCGCGCTGAACGAGGCACGGCAGAAGCTTGGAGCTGAGATTGAAAAATCGAGCAAGCTGAAACTCTCGCACACCGATCTGCTGATCGCGCTGGTTGCGCGCGTCCTCCGGAAGCACTCTCGTGTAAACGCAAGCTGGACTGGGAACGGCGTTCACGTCCATGAGAAGATCAACATTGGACTAGCGATCGCAGTGGACGATGGGGTGGTAGCGCCGGTAATTCAGAATGCCGATACGGCCGGGCTGAGCGAGATCGCGGCGCAGCGGATCGACCTTACAGAACGGGCGCGTGGCGGCAAGTTGCGTCCGGGTGATCTCGGTGGGGGGACTTTCACGATTAGTAATCTCGGCATGTTCGGCGTCGACGCCTTCACTGCGATCATCATCCCACCTCAAGCCGCGATTCTTGCGGTTGGAAGGATTGCCGACCGTGTCGTGCCCGTTGATGGACGTCCTGGCGTCCGACCCATGATGACTTTGACGCTTTCGAGCGATCATCGCGTAGTGGATGGGGCGCGGGCAGCACAGTTTCTGGGAGACTTAGTCGCGGCTATCGGCAACCCGCTGCAATATTTTCAACGACCAGCCCGGGTAGGCTAGCCCGTAGCCCGAGGACACGGCCACCAAGGATTATTCGCGTGCGCGGTGACTTCACTTTATCGCGGCCAGAAGCGCCTCTCCAACAAGCTTCTTCGTCTGCTCATCCATTTCCGATGGCCCCGCTTTCAGGCTGGCGTCGTTGGCCAGGCGCTTGTTTTTGATTCCGATATAGACGGCGTTGTATGCCGTATCCCCGAGGTTTTCCACTCTGTGCTTGAAGGGCGGGAACCACCTGGGATCGCCCGGCTTGGCAAATACCTCTTGTGTCTTGCCATTTTCATCCGTGAAACGGAGATGCCCGGCAGTGAGAACGACGACCACGCCGCCCATGTGCGCATGTAAGCCCGACTTCTCATGCGGCCCATAGTGGACGTTCACTACCTGCACATACTCATTCTCAAAGGCCAGCTTGTAGTGCGTTGGCTCGACCTTGGTGGGATCTTGCGCGAGCGCCAAGGTCCAGAAACACAAGCTCAACCACACGGCGCAGAACGGTCTGCTGCAACAAGGTTTCACGGGAGACGACCTCGGGGATTCCTTTAAGCTGTCCTTAAGCTTATCCGGCCCCGAACAACTGTCAACAATGGAAATGAAGGTTTGGACCAAACTGGTAAGAAGTGGAATTCTGGAAGTTAGTGCTTTCAAAATTTGACGGTGCCACAGGGGATATTGGTCGGGGCGCGCGGATTTGAACCGCGGACCCCCTGCGCCCAAGGCAGGTGCGCTACCAGGCTGCGCTACGCCCCGACTGAATTCGATTATAAATGATGGGATACGGGTGACCTTCGCGACACTACCAGAAGGTGGTCTGCCTGTATATGCCGCGCTGGGGCTATAATCTGCCTCGGAAGTCATGCCCAGTTCACGCTACGCATTGGTGACGTACGTCCGCAATCCGGTTGGTGAGTTTGTGGAACAACTGCGCCGGGAACTCCACCCGACCATCGCTCACATGCCGGCCCATCTCACGATTCTTCCTCCGCGGGAACTGATGGGAAGCGAAGCGGCCGCGCTGGAATTTCTGGCAGAGGCTTGTGGCCGTGTCGTCTCCTTCAGCGTCGAACTGGGAGACGTGGAAACATTTCTGCCGACGACTCCAACGGTGTTCATCCAGGTGAGGCGGGCCGCTTATCGGATGCGCGAACTGCATGATCGACTCTGCAGCAAGGAGCTGGGCTGCGAGGAGAGTTGGCCTTATATTCCGCATCTCACGATTCTAAAAACGGAACTGGATGAGCAGGCGCGCGCGGCGTGCGCGATCGCACGCGAGCGCTGGGCGCAGTTTCCAGGCAAGCGCCAAGTCCATGTGGAGAAGTTGATGTTCGTCCGCGAAAATGGCGCTTTCTGGCAGGATGTGGCACCGGTCCCGTTGGGACACGGCCAATTGTCGTCCAAGGCGTAGCCCGAGACTGTTCCGCTTATTTGCTCCGCAATTCCCCCTGAAAACCCGCAAATAGCGGCCAGTTTCGCTGAGCGGCGGGACATGACCTTCCTGCCTGTTGCTAAGTCCATCGGACGGATTACCATAGATTTAACGGGCTGCAGACCGAGCGCCGGATCCCAGGCTGCGGGTTTGATGGGAAGAGAGAATATGCAAATTGGGGTCTATGGATCCGGCTACCTCGCCACCGTTGTCTCCGCCTGTCTCGCCGATTTCGGCACACCAGTTTGGTGTTGTCATGCCGATAGCACCCGCCTCACGGAAGTTGCCAAAGGCAACATTCCTTTCTTCGAAAAAAATCTGCAGGAAGTGATTCGGCGCAACGTGCGCGCGGGACGGCTGGTGTATTCGGCGGACCCGGAAGAATTGGCGCGCAAGACCCAAGTGATTTTTCTCGCCGAAGATTCTGAGCAGGGGCTGGAAGAACTTGCCATCCGCCTGGCGAGCGCGGCTGGCCGCTTCCAGGTGCTGTCGATCGTCACGCCGGTTCGGGTCGGTTCGACGAGAGAGCTGGAAAACACGCTGCAGGAGAAAGGACTGAAGAGCCTGCTGGTGTGCCAACCCATGTTCTTCACCAACGGATGCGCAGTCGAAGACTTCAACTGGCCCGACCGGATCATCCTCGGGACAGCTTCCAGCGAAGCGGTTTCGACGTTGAAGCAGATTTTTCATCCGCTGGTGATGCGCGGAGTTCCGGTGCTGGTCACGAATTACGAAACGGCGGAGTTGGCACGCACCGCAACCACTGCTTTTGTGGCCACCAAGATTTCGTTTATTAATGAAATCGCGAGCCTGTGCGAACACGTGAACGCTGACGCCGTCAGCCTGTCACTGGCGCTGGGGCTGGACAAGAAAATTGCACCGCGCTGCCTGCAACCGGGCGCCGGCATGGGTGGAATTTTTGCCGAGAGCGATATGGAGTCGCTGACCGGGTTGGCGAGAGCGAACCGTGTCGACCTGAAAGTTCTGAATGCTGCCCGCGAGGTGAACATGAAACTGGCGGACCGGCTGTTGCAGAAAGTGGCCGCTGCGCTCGATACGGTGCAGAACAAAGACGTCGGCATTCTGGGGCTGGCTTTCAAGCCGAACACCAACTCGGTGGCGGGATCGGCTTCGCTGCAACTGACGCAAAACCTGCTGGCCGGAGGAGCGCGGGTGCGGGCCTACGATCCGGTAGCGATTCCGGATGCGCGCCTGCAACTGAACGGCATGGTGAAGTACTGCGAATCAGCCTACGGAGTGGCCGAAGGAGTGGATGCGCTAGTTGTCGCCACCGGCTGGCCTGAGTTCCGGACGCTGGATTTCGCGAAGATCCGCCACCTGGTGAAACGTCCGATCATCATCGACACCAAGAATCTGCTCGACTCGTCGCGACTGCGCGCCATGGGATTTCAGTACATGGGCGTAGGCCGGCCGTAGCGGGACGGAAGTCGATTCCCGCTAATCAGCTTCCCTAGGAAGGATCTGATTTCGAAGGATCACGGCATTCGTGTGAGCCCGGGCAGGGTCTTGACCAGGTCGTTGTAGATCACCATCACGGCGAAGAGCACCAGAAAGACGAAAGCCGCCTGGTAGATGCGTTCTTTGACCGGCAGGCTGATCTCCTTCTGCATGAGGCTCTCGATGAAAAGCAGCAGTATCACACCGCCATCCAGGATCGGAATCGGCAGCAAGTTCATTATGCCCAGGTTCAAACTGATGGCGGCGCTGATTAAGAGCAGTGGAGTCCAGCCCTCTTCGCGGGCGGCCGCGCCCACGGCGCTTCCGATTCCGATCGGACCATCGACCTGGCGCATGGATACTTTGCGCTCGGCCATCTTTTGCAGTAACTCGAGGATAAGGAAAGAACTTTTCTTGTTGTCCGACAGAGAGCGTTTTAATGCGTCCGGAAAGTTGAGCTTCACGACCTTAGTGGGAATGCTGGCGGCGATACCGATCCGGTAGGCAGGTTCTTGCCCAGACCCACCGCGGTCGAACGTCGGTTTCACGGTGAAGGCTTTTTTCTGGCCGTCCCGGAGAACCACAATTTCCAAAGGCTGATCCTTCGTGCGCTTCAACATCTGGATCAGCGCCTGCACAACGGGAATGTCCTCCCCGTTCGCGGTCAGGATCTGGTCTCCGACCTTGATCCCGACCTTCTCGGCGGGCATACCGGCTTCGACTGTGGTCAAAGTCACGCTGGGCTCTTGCGGCACCCAACCGATGTCTCCCAACTGATTGGGACCGAACGGCTCAGGAACGAGGACCTTTTCTCTGACCTTGCCATTGCGTTCGATGCCAAATTTCAAAGGCTGGTTCGGGCTGAGAGCATCCTTCACATCCACCTGTTCCCAGGTCGGATTCGTGATGTCTTCGACCTGGACAATCTTGTCACCCTTCTGAATGCCAGCCCTTTCGGCGGGCGTGTCTGGATTTACCCATCCCACAACGGCGGGCTCGTCGAGCACAGCGGGATATTTGTAATGCACCATGTAGACGCCCGTGAGCAGGGCTACGGCCAGCATGATGTTCATTGCCGGACCGGCCAGGGCTATGATGAAGCGCTGCCAGCGCGGATGCGACAAGAACTCCCCCGGATCGCCGGTGCGGTCGTCCATGGGATTTTCGCCCGACATTTTCACGTAACCGCCCAGCGGAATGGCCGCGATGCGGTAGTCGGTCTCGCCTTTGGTGAAACCGATCAGACGCTTGCCGAAGCCGATGGAAAACACTTCCACGCGGACGCCGAAATACTTGGCTGCAGCGTAGTGCCCGAACTCGTGAATCAGGATCATGAATCCGAGCACGATCCCCATGTCGAAAATGGTATGAAGGATAGACAAAAGCTGCGGCATAATTTTCCAGATTACTCCAAGATCCCCATTACGAAATGGCCCGCATGGGCGATCCCTTTCGGCGGCGCTGCTTTACGATTTCTCTTGCCAAAAGGCGAGCCCCGGTATCCAGCGTGAGCACCTTCTGTATAGATTCTAAATGGCTGGCTGGCGTTGCAGCCATCACTTCTTCGATGATCCGAGGAATCTCCTCGAATCCAATCTCCTGGTCGAGAAATGCAGCCACCGCGACCTCATCGGCGGCGTTCAGGGCTATGGTCTTTGTGCCTGCGCCTCCGGCACCGGCCGCTTCGTCAGCTAAACCCTCGTAAGCCAAACGAAGACAAGGGAATTTAGCCATATCCGGGGGACAGAAATCCAGATGCCGCAATTCCATGACCGAGAAGCGTAGCTCCGAAGCGATCCGATCCGGATACGTCAGCGCATACAAAATGGGCAGACGCATGTCGGTCACAGAAATCTGAGCAAGTATACTGCCATCCACGAATTCGATCATGGAATGAATCGTAGACTGCGGATGCACAATGACTTGCACACGCTCGGGCGGCACATTGAACAAGCGGCAGGCCTCGATCACCTCGAAACCCTTGTTCATCAATGTTGCAGAGTCGATCGTGATCCTTTTGCCCATCTTCCAAGTGGGATGATTAAGCGCCTGTTGCACCGTAATTGAGGCGAACTCAGACTTGGGCGTCTTCAAAAACGGGCCGCCGGAAGCCGTCAGCCAGATGCGGGCGACCTCGTCCATCCGGCCGCCGCGCAGGCACTGGTGGACGGCATTATGTTCGCTGTCGATCGGCAGCAGCGGCTTGCCCTGCTTGCGCGCCTCGGCGGTGATCAACTCGCCCGCCACCACCAGACATTCTTTGTTGGCCAAGCCAACCGTCTTCCCCGCGCGTACCGCTTCGTAGGTCGCCTCCAGGCCGGAAACGCCCACAATTGCGCTTACCACGAAATCCACCTCGTGATGCGTGGCGACGCGGACCGCGCCCGCAGCGCCGAATACGACTTCGACTTCATTCTTGCCTAATCCCGCTTGCCGCAGCCTAGCTTGGAGCGCTTGCGCGGCGGCCTCGTCCGCCAGAGACACCACTCGCGGCTTCCAGCGCACGGCCTGCTCAAACGCAAGTTCGGCATTGTTGCCAGCCGCGAGCGTGACAACCTGGAAGCGGTCGGGATAGCTCTCGACCACGCTTAATGTGCTGCGGCCAATCGAGCCCGTCGAACCCAGGATGGCAATGCGTTTCATGGAGAAAGTCAGTGCGGCAGGTCTATTGTACGGGATGGAGACGGAGTTCGAACCTTAACCCCAGGGGGCACTAGGGGAAACCGCTCAATTTTCTCCCTGTGGTCCTCTGTGCCCCACTTGTAGTTAAGGGCTTGCCGGGACTGGCGGTACCCGGCGCATGGCTCAAAAGTACCGCGCAACGGTAACTTAAGAGCCATTTACGCGAATGGTGCCATGATCTATCCTCCCAGAACGTCTATCTATCCTCCCTCGGCGTCCATTTGAAGCTAAAAGGGAGGATCATCCATGGCTCGCCTCAACGTCCCCGTACGTGTAATCCTTCTCGGGGTCTTCGCCACGATTCTGCTGTCTAGTGCGGCTTGGGGAACTGCGACCGAGACGGTTCTATACAATTTTTGTCAGCAGGGTGGGCTCTCTTGTCAGGATGGACAAGGCCCCAATGGCGAGCTGGTTTTCGATGCCGCCGGCAACCTCTATGGCACCACTACCTACGGTGGCGCACATGGGGGCGGCATTGTCTTCGAGCTGAGCCCCTCGCAAGGCGGCGTCTGGACGGAAACCGTGCTCTATAGCTTTTGCGCTCAGGCGAAGTGCGCGGATGGCCAAACTCCCGAAGGTTCTCTGATTTTCGACTCCCTGGGCAATCTTTATGGGACGACTTTCTCCGGCGGCGCGTACGGGTATGGGACGGTCTTTGAGCTGAGTCCCTCCGAAAGCGGCTGGACCGACACTGTACTGTACAGCTTTTGTTCTGCAGGATGGCCCTGTCCGGATCCTGCTGGTCAGGATTATGCCGATTTAGGACCGGATTCCGGTGTGGCCATGGACCATGACGGCAATCTGTTTGGTGTGTCGGCATACGACAGTATCTTCGAACTGAGTCCGTCCGGTGGAGGAGTTTGGACGAAAAGGGTGATCTATTTTGTCGGCAACAGCGACCCTGCCGGAGTTGCTCTGGATGCGACAGGAAACCTGTACGGCATGTCCGAAGGCGTTGATCAATACCCTGGAGGTTACGTCTTCAAGCTGTCCGAACCCGACTGGAATCCGAGCGTACTGTTTGGGTTTACCCGGAACAAGGCAGGAGTATTTGCCGACGGATACGCCCCCAACAACACTCCAGTTTTCGACAAGACGGGCAATTTGTATGGCACGACCTATTTAAGCAAGAACGTGACCACCGGAGGCACCGCTTTCAGACTGACGCCAAAGGGTAAGAGCTGGGAAATGAAACTGCTCCATACATTCACCGGGAAGAAAGGCGATGGCGTTTATCCCCTCGGCCCGCTTACCGTCGACTCCTCTGGAAACGTGTACGGCACGACCTATGCCGGCGGAGTAAGTCAAGTCTGCAACGACAATGGGGGTTATGCAGGTTGCGGTACCGTCTACGAACTCAGCCCGAACGGCACTACTTACACCGAAACCGTTCTTTGGAAATTTAACATCACTGATGGGGAAAGCCCGATGAGTGGTGTGATCCTCGACAAGGCGGGGAACCTTTACGGCACAGCGTACCAGGGCGGCTCGGGAGCAGGTCAACCATCTGGGGTCGTCTTTGAAGTGGTCCCTTAGATAACTACTGCATCAGCCGCCAAGCGCCGTACGCCCACACCACCGGCGCCGCGAATAGCATGGCGTCGATGCGATCGAGCATGCCTCCGTGGCCGGGGAGAATCGTGCCGGAATCTTTCGCTCCGGCGCCGCGCTTGATGAGTGACTCGGCCAGATCGCCCAACTGCGCCGCGATGTTGACCAGTGCCGACAGCAGAATGATGGGCCAAATTTGCGGCTGCTCCAGGCCGAACATGCCATCGCGGCGTTCGATCAGCCCCGCCCGCAGCAGAGCGGAACTGATTCCGGGCGCGTGCTGAAACCACAGCGTGCCGACGATCACGCTGGCCAGGATCGACGCCACCGCGCCTTCCCAGGTTTTCTTCGGGCTGATCTCCGGCGACATGCGGTGCCGGCCCAGCGACTTGCCCACGAAGTACGCGAAGATGTCTCCCGCCCAGACCGCGAGGAGGGTGTAGATAGTCCAGATTGCTCCCGCGGGTTGCTGCCGGATCGCGACCAACAGAGCCATCGGAATTGCAATGTACGCGAAGGCAAACACTGAAGCCGCGGCTGCCGGATAGCCACTCGGTAAGTTGGTACGGTTCATGCCCACCGTCAGAAACACAAAAGGTGCAAGCGCCGCTGCAACCGCCAGTCCGTAGAGCATGGCCGTAGTTTCAACCAGAGGCGTGCGATTGGCGGACGCGACCATCACAAATAAAAAGAAAAGCGCGACGAAGGCATACGTAGCCAGGGTAAGGGGCTGGATTCCATAGTGCGTCACCAGCTTCAAGAACTCGGCGATGGCCAGCATAGCTACCGCTCCGGCCACAATGGCCAGTACATAAGGCGGCGCTTTCAGCACCAGGAGCAGAACGAGGGGGATTAGAATAACAGCGGTCGCGATGCGCTTGATCATTGGGCTTGGATCCCGCTTCACGTATCACGAATCCAGAGTTGCCGTGATCTCCGGCAGCTGCCGAGCGTTGCTCGGCTCGGACGGGCGAGAGCGCCCGTTCCCACACGAGCTTTCCCCGCACGCGCAGGGCGCATCAACGCTTCGCCTCGGCGTGGGCCCGGTGCGCCGCGTGCTGCGGTGCATGCCCGTCCGGCCCGAGGCCGCCGTAGCGGCGGTCGCGCTTCTGATATTCTTCGATGCCCTCGAGCAGCTGCACGCCGCGAAAGTCTGGCCACAGAGTTTGCGTCACATAGATCTCCGCATAGGCAAGCTGCCAGAGCAGGAAGTTGCTCAGCCGCATCTCGCCGCTGGTGCGAATTACTAAGTCCGGATCGGGCAGACCCCGGGTGTAGAGATGTTCGCTGATTAGCTGCTCATCGACTGCCATGTGATCGAGGCCGCCGTTGCGCGCCGCGGCATCAGCCAAGGAGCGAAACGCATCGACGATCTCGCTGCGCGCGCTGTAATTTAACGCCAGCGTCAGCAGCATCCCGGTATTCTTCGAGGTGGCGCAGCTCGCTTCCGCCATTTCGCGCTGCACCGACTCCGGTAACTCATGTTTACGTCCGATGTACTTCAAGCGGATATTGTTTTCATTGAGCGTTTTGATTTCCGCTTTGAGATAGCGGCACAAAAGGCGCATCAGGAAATCGACTTCCGTCTTCGGACGCTTTTTCCAATTCTCCTCGGAGAAGGCGTAAAGCGTCAGCGCCGGAATGCCGATGCGCGCTGCGGTTTCGACCGTCGAACGCACGGCGGTGACACCGGCGCGATGCCCGGCAACGCGCGGCATGTGCCGACGACGGGCCCAGCGCCCGTTCCCGTCCATGATGATGGCGATATGCCTGGGAAGACACGCCGGATCGAGCCGCAGGTAAACGTCGGTTTCCTTGCGGTCCATTCCGGCGGGAACCGTGTGTCGCAAGCAGACCTCTCGAAATCGAAGCTAACACACGAAATCCAGTGTGTGCAATGCGATAGGGCGGTTCACAGGCAGTAATTAGTCTCTAGCGTGCCTCTTCGGGAAAGATCGGCAGGATCAACCGCTCGGTGTGGCGAATGACCGTGAACGCGCACCGCGCGCCGACTTGCGCATCAGTCAACAGACGATGCAGGTCATCCACGCCGGCCACCGGCTTATCGTCGAGCGCCACGATAACGTCGCCCTCGCGCAAGCCCGCCGTCCGCGCCGGGCTTCGGTCCTCGTTTTCAATGCCGACCACGACCACGCCGGTCTCCCGCGCCAGACCATAGAAGCGCACCACCCGGCGATGGATGGGAACCGTCTGCGCTGAGACGCCGATGTAGCTCCGGCGTATCCGCCCATCGCGCAGCAGGCGGCTGGCCACGAATTTTGCGGTATTGATCCCAATCGCGAAACAGATTCCCTGCGCCGGCAAAATTGTCGCCGTGTTGACTCCGATCACCAGGCCTCGCGAGTCGACCAGCGGGCCGCCTGAGTTTCCGGGATTCAATGCGGCGTCGGTCTGAATGACATCCTCGATCAGGCGCCCCGAATACGAGCGTAGCGAGCGCCCCAGCGCGCTGATCACGCCCGCTGTCACCGTGGACTGAAACCCGTACGGATTGCCGATCGCAATCGCCATCTGCCCGGGCCGCAGTTGCTGCGAATCTCCCAGGAGAACGGCTTGCAATCCGGAAGCGTCAATTCGAATGACGGCAAGATCGGTCGCCGGATCATCGCCGATGGTGTGTGCGGGAGCGCGCCGCCCGTCGGCCAAGGTCACCTCGATCCACGTAGCGTCGTGCACGACATGGCTATTGGTGAGAATCAATCCATCGGGCGTGAAAACGAAGCCGGAGCCGCCTCCACGGCGCTCGCGGGGCTCACCTGAACGCGTTCGACCGTTAGCTTGATGGTGGACTTCAACGTTCACCACCGACGGACTGACTATCTCCGCTGCGGCTGTGACGGCCCGCGAGTAAGAGTCGAGCAGGTCGACATCACTACACCCGGCCGCAGCGGCGCGCACCGGTTCCGATGGTAAACCTCCCTCCGGCAAGCTTGCGCCCAGCGGTTGGTGCGAAGAGAGGGATTCTACAAAAAGGCTGTCGAGATTCATGCTGCATAGATGAAGCTAGAGGCGACTTGGATTCTGCGACAGAATTCCTGCGATCACACGCGGCTAACACCATACGCATCCAGCACATCGTGCAGCGTCACGATGCCTTCCAGCATGTGCACATCCGCGCGGTTCACCACCGGCAGGATTTCGATCTGGTTCGCGCCCATGCGCTCGAGCGCCAGATCCAGGCCCTGGTCGGCGTGGACGTGCGGAAAACCCAGCGCATCCACCAGGTCACCGAGCTGCTTATCCGCACCTTCGGCCAACTCGCGCTCCAGCCGCGCGAGATTGAGCACGCCAATGACACCGCGCCGATCCGTCACCAGCCACGTTCCGACGCCGCTCGATCGAACCTGTTCCAGCGCTTCCCTAACCGTAATTTCCGCTGGCAGCAACTGGCTGGCAGTTTGCATCACCCTTACTACCTGGCGCCGACCATGGCGCTGGCGCATCGCTGCCGAAGGCAGGTGTATGCCATCCTGTATTGCCAAACCTTCGTATATGGGCTCGTGCTGTAATTGAGAAGCGATAAAAAGACTAATCAGATTGGCAATCATCAGCGGGACGATCACAGCGTAGTCCTGTGTCATCTCGAAGATCATCAGCACCGAGGTCATGGGGGCGCGCACAACGCCCGCGAATACCGCGCCCATCCCCACCAGCGCGTAGGCTCCCGCTGTCGCCGTGTAAGCGGGAAACCAATGATGCGCGACGGTTCCCACCACGCCTCCCAACATCGCGCCGATAAACAAGGACGGGCCGAAGATGCCGCCAGCGTTACCCGTGGCATAACTGGTGGTGACAGCGACAAGTTTCAGAACCACCAGCAGCGCCATCAACTGGAACGCCATTCTTCCGTTCAGCGCCTCACCAACAAATCCATACCCGACTCCTAGAACCTGCGGCACAAACCATCCCATCACGCCGACTAGCAGGCCTCCCGCTGCCGGTTGAAACCAGACCGTCTTCTGCGGAAACCGCAGGAAGCGCGCCCGCATGCCCAGCAGGAGCTTCGTGAAGGCCGCTGAAACCACACCGCCCGCCACGCCGAGCACCGCATACACCGCAAACTCCGCCGGATGAATCAGTTGATATTGCGGAACCTTGAAGAGAGGATGATCCCCGAGAAACACGCGCAGAACCATCCACGAAGTCGCCGAGGCCAGCACCACCGCGCCCATCACCGGCGCGTAGAGATCGCCGGTGATCTCCTCCAGCGCAAACAGCACGGCGGCCAGCGGCGTATTAAACGCGGCTGCAATGGCCGCCGCCGCTCCCACGGGGATGAGTTTCTTTACTTGCTCGGTACGCAGTCCGAGAAGGCGTCCGAGCACGGAACCGATGCCCGCGCCCACTTGCACCGACGGCCCTTCGCGCCCCAGTGGAATACCGCTGGCGAGCGTTGCCGATGTGCAGAAAAATTTGCCCAGGACGGTGCGAAGAGTAATGCGCCCTTCGCGCGCAAACAGTGCGGCCTTTGTTTGCGGCACGCCGCTACCGCGCGCATTAGGAAAATAGCGATACAGCAGGTATCCGATGCCGAGTGAGCCCACGACCGGAAACGACACGCGCCGCCACGGAGCGCCGCCCACCGGATAGAGCCGCATCCCCATGCGTTCCGTCAGCACGATGAAGGCGACGACCGCCATGCCCGTCAAAGCGCCGATCACCAGCGCCAAAACCAGAAAGACCTGGCTCTCACGTTGCCGCAGTTCGGCCACGCGATCCAACAGCCAAGCTTTCCACCAACTCGTGCTCGTGGTCTGGACGCTTTCATTCATCGTTTAAGGATAACTTCCCAAGAGAATATCGAACTGGAGTTGGAAGGCGGCCCGAAAGTGAGCCGCCCTCCCGTACAATCGGTTAGCGATCGAAGGCGAAGTGGTCTACTCTGTTCTGCTGCCAGCACTGTTCGTTGTCCTGGGTGCAGAACGGTCTCTCCTTACCGAAGCTAACGGTGCGGATGCGATCGGCGGGCACCCCTTCCTGCACCAGCGCTCGCTTGACCGATTCCGCGCGGCTGGCTCCGAGGGCGATGTTGTACTCCTCGGATCCACGGTCGTCACAATGCCCTTCGACAAGAACCTTGATGCTCGGATGCTGCGCGAGGAAGGCTTCGTCATTTTGGACGGTTGGCGCATCGGCCGGGCGAATGGCGTATTTGTCGTAGTCGAAGAAAACGTCTTTGACGTTCCTGCTGAACAATTCCTCATCCGTGGGTGAAGGCGTCACATTAGCGATTGGGGCATTTACGGTGATGCGGGCGGAGGCATCGTTCGTCCCTCCGGGGCCTTTGGCGAAGAGGGTGTAGGTGGTGGATGCGCTTGGCATGACCGACCGGGAACCGGACGGGGCCAGCGTGCCTAGTCCGGCGATGGTGATTTCATTCGCGTTGCTGGTCTGCCACGTCAGCATAGACGGCTGTCCCTGCTGAATCACGCTTGGGTTGGCCGCCAGTGTGGCGGTTGGCGCGGGGGCGGGGGCGGGCGGAGGTGGCGGCGTCACTTTGGCCACTTTCTTGGCGCATCCGGCTAGTGTCAACAAGGCCACCAGCGCTGCGAGTAGAGCAAATGTCTTTATTCTTTCCGGTGTCATTTATTCAATCCTCCTCAATCAGAAGAAATTTTGGACTTACAGTGGAGCAGTAATCGGAAGACAATCTCGTGCAAGCCGAAGAGATGAATAACCAGAACGAGATACCTCCGGCGGCTGCGACAGAAATTGAGTGGTTCTGGAACGAGGGTCTGAGGCGACTCAGCAACGGAGGATGGTGTTGGACGCGGGCATGGTAACCGAGCAAAAGTCCGTCTCTGAAAGCGGCATCCAAGAAAGAACGACGAGAGGCGAAATCAGACAGCGGCCGCGCGACCTAAGTGCGGCCTGCACGATGGCGTTCCCCAAGCGAGCCGCTGCTCGCGCTGCCAGAAGTGCGGTAACCGGCCCGTGTACCACAGGATACGGGCCCTGCGTGGACGGGAAGAGAAAGATCGTCAGAACGCAGAGAACTGCCACAACCGCCAGTTCGCATCCGATGCGGCCAGAGATCATTGACGTGCAGTTATTATATCGTAGGATTCGAGACTGGCGGCGGTGGAGTATCGCAGATGCTGTCCCCTGGTGTTGGCAGAAAAGCAAAAGAGGGCGCCCCCGCGGGCCTCGTGTTCTGCTACCCCAGCAAGGAGTAATTCCCGCTCGCGTCTTCGATCTCTACCATCCCTTTCAGTTCGGGATAGTTCTTGACGAGCATCTCCGGGGCGTGGACTTTCTTACCGTCCAGCAAGTGTCTTAGCTCCAGCGCATTCACCGCAGCTTTCGCCTGAAAGTGATTGTTCGCAATCACGAACGTCGAGTCGGCCCGCTGCGCGATTGTCTGGATTTTCTCTTTCCATTTCTCTAGCTCCGCGGGCTTGTAGAGGTAGTTGTAACGGTCGTTGCGGTTATCGCCGTCGAACCCGCTCTCAAACCAATGCTCGTAGTTGCGGCCATGCAGGCGGACGTATCCCACGCCCGACGTGACATGTTCGGTCGGTCCGAGTGAACGCCCTAGCAGCGGCTGATCGATGTTGCAGAAGCCGACGTTGTGGCGCATGAATTCGGCGAGCGTTTCCGGCTGGTTCCAGCTTTCATGCCGCACTTCGACCACGCGCGGATACTCGATGAGCTGCCGCAGCAATTGCTCCAGGTATTCGCGATTCAGGCTGGTGTTCTTGAACGAGACGGGGAACTGGATGAGCAACGCGCCCAGCTTGCCTTCCGCAGCCAGCGAGTCCAGACCCTCCCGGGCAAGCCGTTCGTCCTGGTCATTTGGTCGGATGCTGGCCGCCGAGGTGGGCTCCATCACCGCCAGCGGAGAATGGGTGAATGATCGGTGCAGCTTCGCGGTGAAAAGAAAATGTGGATTCACCGCCGCAGCCTTCCGCGACCATAGACGGCCCAGTTCCGGACGGATGTGTCCATAAAATGAAGTATTGATTTCGATGACGTCGAAGAATCGTGCCAGAAACTCTACGGGATGGATTTTCCGCCGGGTCACTTCCGGCGGATACAGAATCCGGTCCCAGTCTTTATACGACCAGCCGGCAGTCCCGACGCGGATTCGCGGAGCAGATTCCATACGAGCCGGCCAGATGCTCGCAGGTTAGCACACAGGTCGTGTGGCGCGGGCGCCCCCGCCCGCGTGCTGTGAGCGCCTCCAACGCTGCGGTAGACTCAGTTAGCTCCGCATGGATGCGATCAAACGCCAAGTCGAAGAAGGCGGGTATGCTCTAGTTCCCCACTGTGTATCCGAAGAAACCATTCAAGCTTTAGAAATGGCGCTCGACGCCACCCAGCATGGAATTCGCAACCTCCTTTCCAACAAGGTCGTGCGCAGCATCGCAGCCTCTGATGAAGTGAGGAAGCCTGTCGCTTCTGTGCTCGGAGCCAAATGCTTCACTGTAAGAGGAATTTTCTTCAACAAAAGTCCAAACGCAAACTGGAAAGTTAGCTGGCATCAGGACTGTGTGATCGCCGTCCGCGAAAAACTAAACATCGAGGGCTGGGGACCGTGGTCGCGCAAAGCAGATGTCATGCACGTCCGGCCTGCGCTTGCGGTTCTTCAGCAAATGCTCGCCATCCGCATTCACCTGGACGATTGCGGAGAAGACAACGGTCCCCTTCGAGTGATTCCCAACTCGCACCGGGAGGGAATTCTTTCCGATTCCGAGATTCAGAATCGATCGAAAGAGGACGCAGTTGGGTGTGCCGTCCTTCGGGGAGATGCCATCCTGATGCGACCTTTAATCCTGCACTCATCATCTCTTGCAACCAAGCTCTCCAGCCGTCGTGTAGTCCACCTGGAATTTGCGGCAACTGATCTGCCGCATCGCGCCGAATGGCGGGACCGTGTTCCCGGGAAAGCGTCAGGATGAAAAGGTTGGCTCAATAGAGCAGAATCGCGACCCAGTAGGTTCCGGTCGGATACGCCACATTGCGCGCGTAGCAGGAGCCCACCGCAAACTGGCGAACGGCCGGGTCGCGCAGCAACTGCACCGCGGCTGGCGGCAGGATTTCCGGACGGCTCTGGGTGTAGGTGATAATTCTTCGGTTGGCGTACGCAGTTGCCAGCAAGTGAGCGTTCGGAGGGTTCTCTTTGGCCAGCGAGCAAGCGGCCTCGTCAAGATTTGGCGGCGTGAGTTGGGCGAGCGCCGGAAGCCCCGCCTCTTGCCGCATCTCACCGACCGCCTGGCCGATCAATTTTCCACTTTGCTGTGTGGTATAGGATGGCACTTCGTGCGCAAAATCCTGCACTACGTACAGCCGGCCTTTGCTCCGGATGGCCGCAATGCCCGCTATATTAAATCCGTCATCGAGCAGGTTCTGACGATGCGGCGCTGAGCGCATCAGGGCTTGGTCCACATCGGGAACAGAATTAGCATAGGCGATGTTCTCGCCGGCGCGGTCAAGCTTTAGTCCGCCGTCACGCGAAGCCACCAGAGCAATCCTTTGCATCAGCGAGGATTCACCCGACAACTGATGCTCCAGACGCTCGCTCGCAACCATCCGCTGGGCGTGGGCTCGCGCCGCTACGCGCAGGCTTTCGTCCATCCGCAACGGCGGAACGCCAGCGAGTTCGCGGTTCTTGTTTGCCGATTCCAAGAGTTCGTTCTCAGCGGCGGAGTCCTCTCCAGAGCCAGAGGATGATCCGGCCGCCAAGTTCGAGTGGGGGTTGGGCTGTTGGTTGCCAACTTCGTTGCTAGTATCGACAGCTCGCGGAGTCGTTTGTGCCGCGCAGGGTCCAGCATTTACCGCCAACATCGCGCACGAAACAACCAGGGCCCGGAGCATAATTATTTGGGTCGGCGTTGCGGCGCGGGGATCGCCGGTAAAGTTCCGCTTTCCATCTTTCACGCTAGCTTCTAGAATTCAGCTCAGCCACTTACCATGGAGACCATACTGCTGGTTACCGTGCTCGTCGGAACCCTCGTCCTGCTTGGGTTCTCGGCTGTTTTGCTGCGCCGGGTTTCGGCGGCCGCGCAAGTGGATGTAAAAGCTGAAGTTGCAGGTCAGCTCGAAAGGTTCAATAGCACCCTTGGCCAGAAGATCAGTATCAGCACTGCCGACATGGCCACTCGCCTGGAGCAGACTAAAGGGGACCTTCGCCAGCAGGTCACAGACCGCATCCAGCAAGGGTTTTCAGAGATTCGTAGCTCGGTCGAGCAACAACTCGCCGCGGGAAGAGAAGAACAAAACCACAGCCTGAGCGAAGGCCGCAGCGAGATGACAACCTCTCTTCTGCTCACCACGCAGCAACTCAAGAGCGAATTTCAGAGCCTGAATCAGCAGACCGCGCAGAGCCTCGACTCGATTCGCGATCGCGTGGACTCGAAGTTGATGGCGATCACCGAGCAGGTTCAAGTGAAACTCGATCAAAATATTAAGGAAGGATTTGCCCAGTTCGAAAAAGTTCAGCAGCACTTGAAGAATGCGGAAGAACAACTCCGCGAAGTGGGCGCGCTCGGCCACTCGATTAACGATCTGAACAACCTGCTCAAGCTTCCGCATCTGCGCGGCCAGTTCGGCGAAGCGAGTTTGGAGCGGCTGCTGGCGGACTTCCTGCCCGCACACATGTTCGCGCTGCAATCGTCGCCCGGCGAGGGTGGAGGACGCGCCGACGCGGTCATCTATTTCCCTGACCGCACACTGCCGATCGACGCCAAGTTTCCCCGCGAGCAGGTGATCGCTTTGTTTGAGAGTAATGACAAAGCCGAGATTGAAGCGGCGCGCGTTGCGCTGGTGCGCGTGATGAAGGCGGAAGCCAAGCGCATTCAGCAGTACATCCAGCCGGAGAATGGCACGACTGACATCGCGCTCATGTATCTGCCAAGCGAAACCTTATATATGGAAGTCATCCGCAATCGCGAACTGGGCGACTGGATGAACGAGCAGCACGTCTTTCCCGTCTCGCCCAACACCTTGCTGATGACGCTGCACACGATTGCGCTCGTGCACAAGTGGTACGAAGTCGCCAGCCGTTTCGAGAAGAGCCGCGCCGAGCTTGCCAAGGCGCAGAAGTCGTTCGACTTTTTCCAGAACCAGTTTGAAAACGTGGGCAAGAATCTGAACAAAGCGCAAGAAGCGTTCGAAACGGCGCAGCGGCACCTGAAGAGTTATCGCGGAAAAGTGTCCGCGCTCAGCGGACAGGAGCAGCTGGAGTTGGAGACATCCGCCTCAATCGAGAAGCCGCTGCCGCTCATTGATAAAGCGAGCGCGTAATCTTTCAGTGCGAAGCGCCGGCCCCGTTACTTTCGTCTTGAAATGAGGGCTTTGTCCGTCTGTGCTCCGCAGAAACCGTGCTAAATAAAGCTTAGTCTTCGCGAGATGCGGAGGCCCTGCGGGAGCCAGTCCATGTTGAAATATGTTGTCGTCCTGATCTTGTCACTAACTTTCTTCGCCATACCTGCAAACTCGCGGTCGAGAACAGCTGCCGCGAATGCACTGCACACCAAACAGTAGACTTGACTCAAATTAAAACGCCATCCAGCATGCTGGATGGCGTCTTTCTTTGGGTAGCAACCTCACCTCGGTCCTTACTCCGAACTGATTCGCATCCCGTAAAACGACCGGTACACGAAGAAGACTGAAACCGCGAAGAAACAAAGCGCTAGGACATGGGTCAGCCCGGTGCCTTGGTCGCGGGTCAGCGAGACGGCCAGTTCAACCGCCAGCAATCCGAAGAGCGTGGTGAACTTGATGACCGGATTCATGGCCACCGAAGACGTGTCCTTGAAAGGATCGCCCACCGTATCGCCGATCACCGTGGCGTCGTGCAGTGGCGTTCCTTTCTGCTTGAGTTTCGTTTCGACGATCTTCTTGGCGTTGTCCCACGCAGCGCCGGCGTTGGCCATGAAGATTGCCTGGTAGAGACCGAAGATCGCAATCGAGATCAGGTACCCGATAAAGAAGAACGGCTCGACGAAGGCAAAGGTGAGGGTCCCGAAGAAGACGGCGAGGAAGATGTTAAACATGCCCTTCTGCGCGTACTTGGTACAGATCTCAACCACCTTCTTGCTGTCGGCGACCGATGCCTTCTCCGCGCTTTCGAGTTTGATATTGGCCTTGATGAACTCCACCGCGCGATAAGCGCCAGTAGTCACCGCCTGGGTCGATGCGCCGGTGAACCAGTAAATCATGGCGCCGCCGGTAATCAATCCCAGGAAGAACGGAGCATGCAGCAGTGAAAGCTTTTCCACATTCGTCGTCAGGCCATTAGTCAGCGCCATGATGATGGAGAAGATCATCGTCGTGGCGCCCACTACGGCGGTTCCAATCAGCACCGGTTTGGCGGTCGCCTTGAAGGTATTGCCCGCGCCGTCGTTCTCTTCGAGCAGGTCCTTTGAGCGGTCAAAATTTACGTCGATGTTGAAGTCCTTCTTGATCTCCGCCTTGACGTTAGGCACTTGCTCGATCATCGAAAGTTCATAGACGGACTGCGCGTTGTCGGTAACCGGGCCGTAGGAATCGACCGCGATCGTCACTGGGCCCATGCCGAGGAAGCCGAAGGCAACCAGGCCGAAGGCAAACACTGGCGCGGCAATCATGGTGGCCGCCACGGCCAAGCCCATCTGGCTGAAGAAGTAGGCCAGTGACATCAGAGTCACCATTGAGAGGCCCAGCCAATAAGCTGAAAAGTTTCCGGCGACAAATCCGGAGAGGATTCCGAGCGATGCGCCGCCTTCTTTTGCCGAGGTCACCACTTCGTTTACGTGGCGCGAGTCCACCGAAGTGAAGACTTTGACCAGTTCAGGAATCAGCGCTCCTGCCAGCGTTCCGCAGGAGATGATCGAAGCCAGCTTCCACCACTGCGACGGGTCGGAAACCATGTTCGGGACGCCCTCACCCAGCCTGGGGATGATGAAATAGGAAACAATGTACGTGGCAATGATCGAAACAATCGAAGTGAGCCAGACCAGCGAAGTAAGCGGCGTTTCAAAATTCATTTCGTCGGCATCGCCATACCGCGCCTTCGCGATGGCACCATTGATGAAATAGGCCAGCGCGCTCGACACGAGCATCATGATGCGCATCACGAAAATCCACACCAGCAACTGCACCTGAATCGTAGGTTCCTTCACGCCCAGCAAAATGAAGGTAATCAGCGCGACACCGGTCACGCCGTACGTCTCGAAACCATCGGCCGACGGTCCCACCGAGTCGCCGGCATTGTCGCCGGTGCAATCGGCAATCACGCCGGGGTTGCGGGCATCGTCCTCTTTAATCTTGAAGACGATCTTCATCAGATCGGACCCGATATCGGCAATCTTGGTGAAGATGCCACCCGCGATACGCAATGCGGCTGCGCCCAGTGACTCGCCGATCGCGAATCCGATGAAGCACGGGCCGGCATAGTCGCCCGGCACGAACAGCAGGATGAAGAGCATGATCAGCAGTTCGACCGAGATCAGCATCATGCCGATCGACATTCCTGCCTCAAGCGGAATCTGATAAACGGGATAAGGCTTGCCGGGCAGAGAAGCGAAGGCCGTCCGCGAATTCGCGAAGGTGTTGACGCGAATCCCAAACCACGCCACCCCGTAGCTGCCCGCGATTCCCACCAGACTGAATACCAGGATGATCACGACGCGAGGAATTTCGAAGTGCCGCAGCACGCCAAAGTAGAGCACGATGACGACCGCAATGAAGGCCCACAACAGCATCAGGAATTTGCCCTGCGTGATCAGGTAGGTCTTGCAGGTTTCGTAAATCAGTTCCGAGATTTCGCGCATCGAGCGGTGCACGGGCAGGTTCTTGAGCCGCATAAAGATGACCATGCCGAAGCCGAGGCCGAAGACACAGAACAGCAGCCCGATCATCAGCAGGCGATGCCCGTCGATGCCGAGGAACGAAACCGTAGAAAGGTCAGGCAGTTTCAGTGCGGCCTCGCCGCCCGCTTCGTCAGTGGCGGGTTGCGCCAGCGCGTAGCCGGCAGTCAGAAGCAGCAGAGTTGCAAGGGTTGCCGAAATTCTAGTAAACCGGCGTCCCACGGACGCAAAATTGGCTTTCCAAGTGCGCATCAAAATCCTCCTAATAAATCCTATTCAGGGGTCACGACGTGTGTTTTTTCTCCGGCTCATGACAACCCGCCGGAGGATTCAATCCGCCGCGCTACGGTTGCCGCCGGAGTTCCCAACACGCTCCCAACACGCTTCCACCGCCAGGCATAATAAAAATGAGGATTGCGGATTTGGCCGCGTCGGAAAACTTGTGCCGTCAGGCGACAGCCCTAAAGTGAGACCACACACCTCGGCACAAAGCATCCGTTTATAGCACCTTGCCGGAAGTCGGGTCAATGATGGGCGTCACAGGATGATTGGCCCATAATGGTGTAGGATAACTGGCTTCCTGTCCCCCTTGGGTCCACCTTGAATTTTCGCTGCTTCCGTATAATTGACCATCGGCCATGCCCGCCTCTCTTGATTCGATCGTCGCCGCCACGCGCCAGCGCCTATCAAGCAGACGGCGAAACTCCGACCGGCGCGCGCTGGAACGCTCAGCCGCTGCGCACTCTCCGCGCGGATTTCGGAATCAGTTGCGCCGGGTCGCGCACGACGGAATCGCGGTGATCGCCGAACTAAAAAAAGCCTCGCCCTCAAAGGGTTTGATCCGCGCCGATTTCAGGCCATCCGAACTCGCCCGGGTACTCGAGCAGGCGGGCGCCGCCGCTCTGTCGGTGTTGACCGACGAACAATTCTTTCAAGGTTCGCTCGACTATTTGCGCGCAGCCTCGTCCAACAGTTCCCTTCCCTGCTTGCGTAAGGATTTCATCGTCGATGAATTCCAGATCGTCGAAGCCAGAGCAAATTGCGCCGACGCCATCCTGCTGATTGTGGCCGCACTCGATCAAAAAGAACTAAAATCGCTGGCCGAAATCGCGCGCTTTCACGGCCTCGACGTTTTGTGCGAAGCTCATGACGAGGAGGAGCTCCAACGGGCGCTCGATGCCGGTTGTGACCTGATCGGCGTCAATAGCCGCGATCTGCGCACGTTTGAAGTTAATCTCGAAACCGCATTCCGGCTCGCCGAAAGAATGCCCGCCGCATGCGTCCGCGTGGCCGAAAGCGGCATCCAATGCGGCGCCGATTTGGCTCGTCTGCGATCCGCCGGCTACGAAGCATTTCTGATCGGCGAATGGTTGATGAAAGCCAAGCGCCCAGGCGAGGCGCTAACGAAGTTGATGGAAGAAGCAAGAATAGTGGTCAGTGGATAGCGATTTTACTGATAACCGACAACCGATAGCCGACAAATGCTGCTATGACTTGGATTAAAGTGTGCGGGATCACGAATCTCGACGACGCGCTTGCCGCCACCGATGCGGGCGCGAACGCGCTAGGGTTCGTCTTCTATAAGAAGAGCCCGCGCCACGTCACCTTAGAAACCGCGCGGTCGATTATTGCCAAGCTACCGCAGCGAATCGAAAGAGTCGGCGTTTTCGTCAACGATACCGCGGATCACGTCCGTGACGCCGTTAAACACGCAGATCTCACGGCCGTGCAATTGCATGGCGACGAGAGTCCGGAGTTCAGCCGCGCGCTCTTCCATCAACTCGCAAACGGAGCCAGCCGCCCCACGATTTTCCGCAGCTATCCGGCGAAGATTTTCGACGCGCCTGCCGAACAAACTGTCGGATGGGATCCGGTCGCGGCCGGGTTGGTCGAGCCCGACGAAGCCTACAAGGGCAAACGCGTACACAAAATCCACGTCGCCAAGAATGGCGACCTCTTCCTCGAAACCCACGGCTTTCGCCCCGGCGTAGTCTCGGGCGTCCTGCTCGATTCCTCAACCGCGGAAAAGCGCGGCGGTACAGGGCAGGCTTTCGACTGGGAACGCGTGCAGCCTTGGGCTGGAATCATCAACAGCATCAGCAAGCTGATCGTCGCCGGCGGCTTGCGTCCCGGCAATGTGCAGGAGGCAATCCACCTTCTCCATCCTTGGGGCGTGGACGTTTCCACGGGCGTCGAATACGAACCGGGAAAGAAAGATCCTCGAAGAGTCCGCGCCTTTGTCCGAGCCGTCCGGGCAATGGAAGAGGCAAGTTGACGATGGCAACCGCACCCGCAGCCAAAAAGACCCGTAGCCAAATACCTCCAAGAGCCGCCATTGCCGGCCGTTTCGGCGCTTACGGCGGCCGCTACGTTCCGGAAACACTGATGGCCGCGCTCGAGGAACTGGAGCGCGAATACGAAAAAGCCAAGCATGATCGCAAATTCCAGCAACGCCTCGACCACCTGCTGAAGACATATGCCGGACGCCCCACCCCGCTGTTCTTCGCGCGCCGCCTGACCGCAAAACTTGGTGGCGCGAAAATCTATCTCAAGCGCGAAGATCTGCTCCACACCGGCGCGCACAAAATCAACAATTGCCTCGGGCAGGGCTTGCTGGTCGAACGCATGGGCAAGCACCGCGTCATCGCGGAAACTGGCGCCGGTCAGCACGGTGTCGCCACTGCCACCGTCTGCGCCCTGCTCGGCTTCGAGTGCGTGGTGTACATGGGCACCGAAGACATGCGCCGCCAGGAGCTCAACGTCTTCCGCATGAGGCTGCTCGGAGCGGAAGTTCGCGGCGTCGATTCCGGTTCACGCACCCTCAAAGACGCCATCAACGAAGCCATGCGCGACTGGGTCACCAACGTGCGCACCACGCACTACCTGCTCGGCAGCGTGCTCGGAGCGCATCCCTATCCGACCATGGTCCGCAACTTTCATCGCGTCATCGGACGCGAGGCACGCGCTCAGATCCGCAAAGCCGAAGGCAAACTGCCCAACGCCATCATCGCCTGCGTTGGCGGAGGATCGAACTCCATCGGCATCTTCTACGACTTCCTGAAAGATAAAAGAGTCGAACTAATCGGAGTAGAAGCCGGCGGGCGCGGCGAATCCTTGGGCGACCACGCAGCCCGTTTCCGCGGCGGCGCGCCCGGCGTTCTGCAGGGGACTTACTCCTACGTGCTCCAGGATGCGTCCGGCCAGATCGCAACCACCCACTCCATCTCTGCCGGTTTGGATTACCCGTCGATAGGCCCCGAGCACGCCATGCTGAAAGATACGGGCCGCGCCCAATACGTTCCCGCATCCGATGCCGAAGCGCTTGAGGCAACCGTGGTGCTCGCTCGCACCGAAGGCATTATTCCTGCGCTCGAATCCGCGCACGCCGTAGCCGAAGTCATCAAACGCACCCCGAAAATGAAGAGGTCGGACGTGGTGATCGTCAACATCTCCGGGCGGGGCGATAAGGACGTCGGCATTATGCGTGAGAACCTGAAATTGGACTGAGGCGAGGAGAATCTCCACAGCGTGGCCCGTTCTGCAAAGCCGGGGTTGAGTAGGCGACCAGCGAATGCCTCAATGGTTCTTAGCAGTAGGGTCGTACTCTTGAGGCGGCTTTTCTTCGTCCTCAGCGAAGTGCCTGGCGCGCTTCTTTCGTTCTTCTTTGAAATTCTCTACGCCTGAATACTTCTCATCGGGTCCGTACTCGACGACATACTTAGTCCATTTCAAATCCATTCCCGGCCCTTGTTGAATCATCAACCTTCCTTCCTCCAACATGAACGTGGGGTCGAGATTTGCACGCACCTCGTCACACACGCGGTTTGCCGCCCGCGTGAGTTCGAGAGCTAAGTCTTCCACGAGATAGACGTGATAGTCATACTTGCGCTCAAGGTAGTGCAAGCGGTCAAGGTCAAACTCCGGCCTCCCGTAAGCGCGCTTGTAAAACTTTTCCGTGATCAACTGCTCGCCCCATTCTTCCGCATGCTCACGAAAAAGCATGTGAAAGTCCTCAAGGACCCATCGGAACTGCATCAGCGCGTTTTCTAATGCGGGATAGCGATGTGGCCAAATACGGTTCAGCAGCCAAGTGCGCGCTTCCTCGAGGCTCGCATCCATTTCTTTCGAAATTTCGGGCTGGCCGCTGTAAAAAATGCCCCCGGTCCACAGAATCCAGTCCCGCAGCTTCACCAACTCCGCCCAACGGTCAACGTAGTCCGCGTACAACTCATCGTCGCGCTGCTTCGCCGGGTCGAACGTAACCAACGAGTCGCGGACCCATGCCTCATGGCTCTCCTTGATTCCCAGAAGCTTCGCAACGGGGAAGGCCGAGGGCTGATCGTCCACCTGCTTGTGGTGGTTCTTGCAGAGAACCACCAGGTTGACGTACTTGTTGCGGTTGTTAATCAGAAGCGCGTAGCGTTCCCGTTCTTCTGGCGAGAGGGAAGTAACGGATCGCGGTCCGGCCTCGCCGTCTTCGTCTCGGGCAATGATATGAGCAATATCACCGACGACTGATTCGTCGTCGCTGTGGTGCGCTCCATAACGAGTTCCATCCGGCAGATCGCACAGCGACTGGCCGCACGGCCCCACAACATTTTCACAGTCTTTTCGGAATAGCTCATTTTGTTCTTGGCCGCTTTGCGGGGCCAATTCTTACCCATTCTAGATCTTTCATTCTGCCCGCCCGGCTCCCCAGATTTCGGCGGGTGGCCCGGCCTCGCGCCTTCTAGATCACTCACGGGAGTGCCCCGTCCAGCTTCCCTTGGGCGGGGATTTTCATCATGCGCGAACGAGGTCGCGCCGTTCGAGTCTGGGAAGAGCCTGGATGGACTTTCCTGCCTTCTTCTGCGCGAGCCGCAACTCATACAGGCTCTGGAGATTCAGCCAGAATTCTGCACTCGTGCCAAAAAAATGAGCGAGGCGCAGGGCAGTGTCGCCGGTGATAGCACGTGTTCCGTTCAGGATTTGGGTAACCCGATTGGTCGGAACGTCGATCTTGCGTGCCAGCTCAGCCGCGCTCATATGGAGCGCTTTGAGTTCTTCGGCAAGGTGTTCGCCGGGATGGATAGCGGTCAATGCCATAGCGATGCTCCTCAGTGATAATCGACAATTTCTACGTTAGACGGCCCAACAGCCCCGTCCGCCCATTCAAAACAGACTCGCCATTGATCGTTAATGCGAATGCTGTACTCGCCCTTGCGATCCCCCGCCAGGGCTTCAAAGCGGTTACCGGGGAGTGCAGCAAGATCCCGAATCGAGGTAACAGCCTCAAGACGGTCGAGCTTCAACCGCGCAGATCGTTTGAACCCCGAGAAAGCCTTGACGCGCTTCCCGGAAGCGAAGTCCCGGGGTCCTCTTGTCCCGATAGTTGAGAATCACCGGTGACTACATTACAATAAATTATGCGTTACGTCAAGCATAACGACTCGACGCATCCTTGGGGGTCGAGCACACTTTCAAACAGTTCTAACTTCTGCAATCTGACTTCTGCAATCTACAATTAATCCTTCATGCCTTTTCACTTCGAAAGCAAGCCATCGCTAGTCGCCTACGTAACCTGCGGCGACCCCGACCTAGCAACCACCCGCGAGGTCATCCTCGCAGCTATCGACGCTGGTGCGAGCGTGATTGAGCTAGGCGTCCCCTTCAGCGATCCGCTAGCCGACGGCCCAGTCATCCAGCGCGCCAGCGAGCGGGCACTCAAACATGGAACCTCGCTGCACCACGTGCTCACGCTCGCCTCGGAAATTCGCGAACATTCGCAATCCGTCGGCCTGGTGATTTTCTCCTACCTCAATCCCATCCTGCGCATGGGCCTGGTAAAATTTTGCCAGGTGGCGCGCTTGGCCGGGATCGACGGAACACTGATCACCGATCTGCCCGTAGAAGAATCGGCCGAGTATTTGCGCGAGGCACGCAAGAATGATCTCGCAACCATTTTTCTGGCTGCGCCCACCTCGACCGATCTGCGCCTGAAGTTGATCGCGCAGGTTTCGACCGGCTTCATTTACGCCATCTCCCGCACCGGAGTCACCGGCGCGCGCCAGCAAATGACCGGAGACGCCAAAGCTCTGGTCAAGCGCATCCACCATTTCACCCGCCTTCCAATAGCCGTCGGTTTCGGAATCTCAACCCCGGCGCAGTTCGCAGCCGTCGGCAAATTTGCAGAGGGCGCGGTTGTCGGCAGCGCCATCGTCCACGCCATTGAACAAAATCCCGGACGAGAAGCCGCAACTGTGGCAGAATTTGTAAGATTGCTCGTAGCTCGCAGCTCGTAGCTCGCAACTCGAGCTCGCAACTCTATGGACATCTCCGATTGGCGCAAGAAAGTCGACGACCTGGATCGCAAGCTGGCGGCGCTGCTCAACGAGCGCGCGGCCGCTGCCGTCGAAATTGGTCAGTTGAAACGCAACACCAACCTGCCCATTTACGAGCCCGAACGTGAGCGCGAGGTGATCGCCAATGTGCAGCGCAGCAATACCGGTCCCTTAGCCGAACGCGATCTCGCGCAGATCTACGAACGAATCATGGACGTGATGCGCAGCATCCAGAAGCACGAAATCGTTCCCGAGCCCGAGCCTTCGGCTCGCGACTCCGAGATCGATTCGCAATTGAACGACTAGAACGGGTTTCATACACTCATGATCGTAGCAATGCAAGATTCGGCCAGTGAAGATCAGATCCAGCAAGTGATCGATCAACTGGTCCACTTCGGCTTTGAAGTTCATCGCTCCACCGGAGCGCGCCAGACCGTCCTCGGCGGCGTCGGAGTTCCCCGCGATTTTGACACCCGCGAAGTCGAGATGATGCCCGGGGTGCAGGAAGTCCATCGCATCACTTCTCCCTACCACCTGGCCGGACGCAATTTCCGCCCCGAAGGCACGGTAGTCAAGTTTGCCAACGGCATTGAAATCGGCGGAAAGAAGATCGTCGTCATGGCCGGGCCCTGCTCGGTCGAATCTCATTACCAACTCTTCACCGTCGCCGACCTGATCGCCAAAGCAGGAGCCCGCGTCCTCCGCGGTGGCGCCTTCAAGCCGCGCTCCTCTCCTTATTCATTTCAAGGACTCGGCCTCGACGGCTTGAAGTTGCTACGCGAAGCGGGTGACCATTTCAAACTGCTCGTGATCAGCGAAGTGATGGAGATATCCCAGATCGAGCTGATGTTGCCGTATATCGACATCTTCCAGGTAGGAGCGCGCAACATGCAGAACTTCAATCTGCTGCGCGAACTGGGCAAGGTTCGCAAGCCGGTGCTCCTAAAGCGCGGCATCGCCGCCACGATCGAAGAACTTCTGTGCTCGGCGGAATACCTGCTCGCCGGCGGCAACTACGAGATCATTCTCTGCGAGCGCGGCATCCGCACGTTTGAAACTTACACTCGCAACACCATGGATATTTCCGCGATCCCCATCATTCATAAACTCTCGCACCTGCCCATGACCGCCGATCCCTCGCATGGCACCGGACGCCGCGACAAGGTGGCTCCCATGGCGCTTGCATCCGCCGCCGCTGGCGCCGATGCCATGCTCATCGAGGTTCATCACCAGCCGGACAAAGCGCTCTCCGACGGTGCGCAGTCGCTCTACCCGGAACAGTTTGCCAAGTTGATGGACCAGCTTCGCATGATCGCGCCTGCGGTGGGACGTGAGATCGCGTAGACTTCCCAGAGTTGTCATCCCGAGCGGAGCGAGGGATCTGTAGTTCGCCGCAAAATGCAGATCCCTGGCTCCGCGCGGGATGACAAACTTCTAGCGATCCTATGGCCTTCAAGCAAGTGACCATTATCGGAACCGGCTTGATCGGCGGCTCGCTGGGCCTCGCCCTAAAGAAGCGTCATCTCGCCGGGCGAATCATCGGGTGCGATCGCGCCCCAGTTTTGGAGAAAGCTGAGCACTGCGGTGCCATTGAAGCCGGAACCGCCAATCCCGCCGATGCTGTGCGCGGCAGCGATCTGGTGGTGTTAGCAACACCCGTGATCCCGATCCTAGATTTGGTCGGGCGGCTCGGTCCAGCATTGCCGCCTAAAACGCTCGTAACTGACGTCGGCAGCACCAAGGCGGAAATTGTGCAACGCGCCGCAAAATCGTTCGGGCGCAACGCTGGACACAGATTCCTGGCCGGGCATCCCATGGCGGGTAAAGAAAACGCCGGCGTGGAGTTTGCCGATGCCGATCTTTTTGAAGGCGCGGCTTGGCTGTTCACGCCCCTGCCCGGACAGAACGTTCATGCCGGACAATGTGGAAAATTCATCCACTGCGCGGAAAGGATGGGCGCGAAAATAGCCGTCGTCGATTCTTCCGATCACGATCGCTTCTGCGCCTGGATCAGCCACCTGCCGCAGATGATCTCGACCGCCTTGGCAGCCGCGCTGGTCGACGAATTCGGTCCCGACGCGCCCGTGCTTGACATCGGCGGACGAGCCCTGCGCGAGATGACCCGCATCTCCGGCAGTCCCTACTCGATGTGGCGCGATATCGCCATCACCAATCGCAAGAACCTGCGCGAAGCGCTGCAGAAGCTGGAACAACGCCTCGCGCACATCCGCGAGAACCTGGACTCGCGAGAACTGGGAGCCGAATTCGAGCGCGCGCATCAGTTGAGAAAAACCCCGCCACGAAGGGAAAAACGCACCCGATCATAGCGGAATGTTGAGCATCCGCCCAGAAACGTGGCACTGATCTAGGATTTTGATTAGCGCCAGAAAACAGATCTTTCTTGAAAACTCGCGGTCCTCCTGGTATCAGCGGGGACTGGACTGAATGGGGCAAACTGCATGGAATTGAAAAGCGGCGTTTTGACGCTGATGGGCGTGATGCTGGCGGCGACGACCGTGCTTCATGGCCAGCCGGGTCAGGGGCAGACGGGCAATGTCGTCCACTACACCACCACCCTCGACAACGTGAAATATCTGTTCGCCACGGCCGACCCGGTGGCGCATCTGAAGTCGGGCGACATCCTCGACACCAACACGTTGGACTGTTTTGGAAACGCGCTCCGGAAGCCCGGTGACACGCTCAGCATGTCCAAAGGCGATAATCCGCTGGCTGGGCCATTTTTCGTCGAGGGTGCGGAGCCCGGCGACACGCTCGCCGTCAAGATTCTCGATCTCGAAGTCGATGGCGACACGGGCGTAGGCGCGTTCGCTCCCGGATTTGGCGCCATCAACGAAACCAACTACACGCCCATGCTGCATCCGCCGCTACCCGAGCGCGTCTGGTTCTATCACATCGATCATGCCGCGAACACGGCTCTATTCAAGGCGCTCGATTCCGATTTCTCGGTCAAGATTCCCATGCATCCTTTCTTCGGCTGCATCGGAGTCGCGCCGGCCAATGGCGAGGCGCGCAGTTCCGTCGTCCCCGCAGAATTCGGCGGCAACATGGACTCGCCCGAGGCCAGCGTGGGCAACACCGTGTACTTTCCGGTGAATGTCAAGGGAGGGCTCTTCTACATCGGCGACGGTCACGCCGCTATGGGCGATGGAGAAATCGCCGGCACCGCTATTGAGGTTCCGCTGAAGGCGCGCGTGCAGTTGAGTGTGATCAAGGGCCGCACCATCGCCTGGCCTCAATTCGAGAACGAGGACGCGATCATGACGGTTGGCGCTTATCGTCCTCTGGATGACGCGGTGCGCATCGCTTTCACTGAACTTGTGCACTGGATCCACAAGGACTACGGCTTGTCGGAACTCGATGCTTATGAGCTGCTGTCGAAGGTCGCGAGGATTCACCTTAACGAAATGGTGGATCCGAACTACGTAGTGGTCGCTTCTATAGAGAAGAAATACTTACCCGCGAAAAAGAAGTAGGGTTTGAAGTATAGATCTGGCGCGGCTCAAATGTTACGGAATCCGCCTACTTCGCAGTCCGTCCGCCCGGCCGGCGCGTGATCTCGATCGGCGCGGTGTCGTCATCATGGAGCGTCGTATGCCTCTCTTCGACTGGAGCATGCCCCAATTTCTCCAGCAGCCGGGCGCATCGGTTCCAGCGCAGCATGGCGTCGTCATTGTGTGGTGGACGGATCTTCTCGGCTTCCTCGAAGCAGCGCATAGCCTCATGCAAGGAACCAACGAGTATCTGTGCCCTTACCCCACCCTTGATCTGAGCCTTAGCCCGCCGCTCGAGCAGAAGCCCCCGGTAGTAGAGCAGGTCATACGGATCCGTCAGGCTCTGGAAGATCTTTTCCGCCTCGGCATAGCGATCGGAGTGCCGCCCCTCGAACTGGTCGGTCAGCGTCAAACCCAACAATCGGAGCGCCAACTGGTTGTCCGGGTCGGCCGCCAGGATGTCGTGGCAGATCGATTCTGCTTCCTCCGGTTCGTTCAGATAGCGATACAACTCGACCTTGGAAATGGCTTCCGGAATACCGTCCTTCGAAATGGTCTTTAATTTGAGTTCCAAGTTGACCTCCGTGAAGCGGAATCTCTAAACATACAAGCATGTCAGTACTAGATACTCCAGAGCAGATACGCAGCTAGTACCGTGCCGAGCAGCGCCCCGCCGTAGCAAAACGCAAAAATCACTTCGTTCAGATGTTTCACCTGCAGCCCATCGTAGAGTGTGAACCTAAAACGATGGGCCCAATGAAACAGCGGCAGCGAACACATGACAAGCAAATAGAGCCGCGCCAACGGCGAGTACAGCAACGCCATCAGATGCTCGTAGCTCGGCTGAGGAAGCCAGCCCAGTGGAAAGGCCAATCCAAACAAGAACAGTTGAATCGGGATCAGAACCGCCGCCACGACTCCGCCCGCGCTGAACAGAAGCCAGAGAAAAGCTTCATTGGATGGTTTGGTGGTCGATTCTCCCATCATGGCGTCCTCAACAGTAACCAGCCGACAAACACCGAAACTGCAATCCAAAGCACGTAATTCGGAGCGGCCACCAGAAATTCGGGAACGCGCTTTCCGCCCATACGCACCGGCATCGCGCGCGGCGCAAGATTGAACCAGGTTATCGCGTGAAACATCACAAAGCAGAACGCGATCAGGTTGAGCGCAATCATCGCCGGTGATTGTAGCCGGCCGGTAAAGCGCGCGTAAGTCTCCGGCCCGTGCCACAAGGCTCGCAACTGGAACAGCGTCAGCACGACAAACCACGCCACCGAAATACTGGTGAGCTCCCGCAAAATGAACTTCAGATAGTGCCACTCTCCCAACCACCACCACGTGGATACCCGCTCCCGATACCAGCGCGGATGGAATTCTGAACGAGCCGCCTGGTCAGTCACGCCCTGATTAGTCATGACCTCGTCAGTCATGAGCGGCCTCCTGCGGCTTATCTTCGTGAGTCTTAACGTCGTGCCCGCGCGGCAATATAAATGACTTCACCCAATCGAGCGCGGCGGTAAGTTTGTACTGCTGGATCGCTCCGGCGGGATCCACGTGCTTGGGGCAAACGCGCGTGCACTCGCCGACAAAGGTGCACCCCCAAATGCCGTCCGGATGAGCCAGGGTCGCTAAGCGCTCAGCCGATCCCTGATCGCGATTGTCCAGGTTATAGCGCTGCGCCAGTGCCAGCGCTGCCGGCCCTACAAACTCCTGATCGAGGCCCACCACCGGACAAGCCGCATAGCACAGCGTGCAGTTAATGCACATACTGAACTGTTTGTAGAGATCGAGTTGCTCGGGCGTCTGCAGAAATTCGCCCGCGCTCAGCGGCGGCTGATCTTTTCGGATCAGCCAGGGCTTCACCTTTTGCAGCTTCGCCAGGAAATCGCTGAGCGCGGTGACTAGGTCGCGCACTACTGGGAAATAGCGCAACGGTTCCACTCGCACGGTGGCGTTGTTGCCATACGAATTCAGGAAGGTCGCGCATGTGAGTTTGGGCTCACCGTTGACCATCATCCCGCAGCTGCCGCAAATCCCCATGCGGCACGACCAGCGATAAGTCAGCGTGCCATCCACTTTGTCCTTGATGTGATTCAGCGCATCAAGCACCACCCATTCCTTGCGGAGCGGAACTTCGAAGCTCTGGAACGACGGTGCCTCATCCCGATCCGGAGCATAACGCGCGATTTCCAGCACGATGTTGTCAGCCATTCAACTCACCTTGGCTTGCTTGGGCACTGCCGCATGCGAAGCCTCGCCATACTTGCGCTCGCCTGGGGGCCAGCGTGTGATCTTCACCGGCAGATAGTCCACCTGCAAAGAACCGTCCGCTTTCCGCCCTACCAGCGAATGCGACAGAAACTTCTGGTCGTCGCGCTTGGGGAAGTCTGTCCGTTGATGCGCTCCGCGGGATTCGGCGCGGTGCAGCGCGCACTCCACGATCGATTCCGCAACGTCCAGCATGAAGCCCAGTTCGAGCGCCGAGGTCAGCTCTGTATTGAAGGTTCGGCCGTGGTCATCGAGCCCGACGTTTTGAAACCGTACCTGCAGCTCGTGAAGCTTCTGACTCGCCTGCTGGAGAGATGATTCCTGACGATAAATTCCGGCTCCACTCTCGATTGTCTTTTGCATCTCTTCGCGCAGCGTGGCAATGCGTTCCCGGCCACCGGTCTTGAAGAGATACTGCTTTTCCAATCTCAGCAGCTCATCGGTAGCCTGCGCCAGCACGCTGCCGTTCGGCTCTTTTTGCCCGGCAGCGAATTCGGCTGCCGCTCGTCCCGCCCGCGCGCCAAACACCAGACACTCCGGGAGTGAATTCGATCCCAGCCGGTTGGCACCATTGATGCTCACGCAAGCCACCTCGCCCGCCGCATAAAGACCGGCTATAGGAGTTGCACCATGAATGTCGGTGCTAACGCCGCCCATCATGTAGTGCACCACCGGCCGCACCGGAATCAGTTCCGTGACCGGATCGATGTTTTGATACTTCACGCACAGCTCGCGTACGAACGGCAACTTGGCATTGATCAGCTTCTCGCCCAGATGCCGCAGGTCCAGATGCACCACCGAGCCATACTCGGTTGGGATCGTGCGTCCCTTTTGATCTTCTTTCACGAACGCTTGCGATAGCCGGTCGCGTGGACCAAGCTCCATCGAGCGTAGCACCGGCTTCGGTTGCGGAGTGCCCAGGTCGTAATCTTGAAGATAGCGGTAACCATCCTTATTCAGCATGTAGCCACCCTCGGACCGTGCCGCTTCGGTGATCAGGATGCCGGTAAACGGCAGGCCGGTGGGATGGTACTGCACGAACTCCATGTCTTTCAGAGGCGCTCCAGCGCGCTGCGCCAATGCCATGCCGTCGCCATTCTTGATGTTGGCGTTGGTGGTGAACGGGAAAACGCGGCCGCAGCCCCCGGTACAAAGAATCACAGCCTTCGCGGTGATGGCCTGAATTCTTCCCGACATGATCTCAATCGCCACCACGCCTTGGACCCGCCCGTCATCCACCAGCAACCGCGTTACAAAGTATTCGTCGTAGCGTGTGATGGGCTGATACTTGAGAGTGGTCTGAAACAGGGTGTGCAGCATGTGGAAGCCGGTCTTGTCGGCGGCAAACCAGGTGCGCCGTTTGGTCATCCCGCCAAAGGCGCGCACCGCGATGTGTCCATCCGGCTCTCGGTTCCAGGGACAGCCCCATCGTTCCAGCTGCAGCAATTCCAGGGGCGCTTCCTTGACGAAGGCTTCGACCGCGTCCTGGTCGCACATCCAGTCGCCGCCGGAGATGGTGTCATAGGCGTGTTCGTCGAGGCTATCGTCCGGCTTGGCCACGCCCGCGGCTCCGCCTTCAGCCGAAACCGTATGGCTGCGCATCGGATAGACCTTCGACACCACGGCGATGCTAAGTTTTGGATTGACTTCGGCGGCGGCGATGGCGGCGCGTAAACCTGCGCCTCCGCCGCCTACAAGAAGAACGTCGTGCGACCGGATCTCCATGGTTGGTCACTATGGTTGGTCACTGGCGGCCGCAATTCAGAAGAGAATAGCCACCTTCAACTCTACATACCCACAAGCGTCCGATATTTTCCTCCGAATCGCCCGCCGATGCAAATGGAATTATCGAGCGCGGCACGCGGTTCGACCGTACATTCAATACGGAATCTTGCCGGGGTTTTCCTCCCACGCTCGAAATGCCGCCAATGCTTCTTCGCGCATCATCTGAATCATGGGAATCTCCCGCTCCAAGTGTGGCTCAGTAAGTTCGCCGTAGATCGCAGAATCGTCAAACCCGATTTTGGCAGCGTCCTCGGCGAGATTGCCAAAGTAGACTTTGCCGATCCGAGCCCAGTAGATTGCGCCCAGGCACATGGGACATGGTTCGCAGGACGCGTAGATATCACAGCCCCGGAGTTCGAAGGAGCGAAGTTTCTGGCAAGCCAGCCGGATGGCCAGCACTTCAGCGTGTGCCGTGGGATCGTTGGTCGCGGTGACTTGATTTACGCCTTCGGCGACGATGTCGCCGTTTTTCACGACGACGGCGCCGAACGGCCCACCGCGTCCGGAACGAACATTTTCGATCGAGAGTTGAATGGCGCGGGCCATGAAAGCGTTGCCCATGTGGATTGGTTCCGTCATCGCGTAATCGTCAAGGGCGGGCCGATCTAAGCTACCCGTGAATCTGCGCGCAAATTGGTCGTGATGGACTCTTCCGCGGCCGCTGGTTCAGAAAGCAAGTATAAGTGCAGCTGAGAAGTACGCAAAGTTTTTCTCGCAGCTCGCTGATCGCTATTCGCTGTTCGCCGGTCGCTCTCTCTGGTTCTGCGAACAGCGAACGACAAATAGTGACCAGCTGTTATCCCCGGATCGCAGCCGTGAAAAGGTTGAAAAACTCGGGAAGGCGCGATAGGCTCGGGCCTGAAGGCGGACAGATTTTGTCGACAGGAACGGGAAGCGTGCAGGCTTTTGTTTCGCATCGGGTCGCAACCCCGGATGGAATACGGCCGGGAGCGGTCTTGGTACGCGATGGAAGAATTGCAGGCTTCGTTCGTGTCAACGAAGCGCCGGCCGATGCCGAGGTGCGCGACTTTGGCGAGTCAGCGATTCTCCCGGGACTGGTCGATTCTCATGTCCACATCAACGACCCCGGGCGAACCGACTGGGAAGGATTCGAGACGGCAACGAGAGCGGCGGCGGCAGGAGGTTACACGACGCTAGTGGACATGCCTCTGAACTCTCTGCCGGCAACCGCTACCGTCGCGGCGCTCGCTTCGAAGCGCAAAGCAGCGCAGGAGCGATGCTGGGTGGATTGGTTAGCCTGGGGCGGCGTAGTCAGCAACAACCAGGCGGATATTGAAGCGCTGGCAGCTGCGGGGGTGCCTGGTTTCAAGTGCTTTTTGGTTCATCCCGGAATCGACGGCTTTACCATGGTCACTGAGCCCGAGCTGCGCGAAGCGTTGCCTCATGTAGCCCGGACGGGACTGCCGCTGCTGGTCCACGCGGAACTTCCCGGCCCACTCGATGAAGCTGCACGACATCTGCGGGACGCGGATTGGAGCCGCTACTCGACTTACCTGCAATCGCGGCCCGAGGAAGCAGAACTCGCGGCGATTCGGTTGCTGCTGTCGCTGTGCCGGGAGTACAGGTTCCGATTGCACATTGTTCATCTCTCGGCGAGCCAGGCGCTTTCAGAGTTATGCGCGGCGCGGGCGGAGGGGCTTCCGGTCAGCGTCGAAACCTGCCCACACTATTTGCATTTCTGCGCGGAAGAAATTCCAGAAGGGGCCACATTGTGCAAGTGCGCGCCACCAATTCGCTCTCGCGAAAATCGCGAAAGATTGTGGCAGGGGCTAAGAGACGGAATCATCGATCTGGTGGCGACCGATCACTCACCCTGTCCCCCTACGATGAAGCGGCT
>Ga0181523_10000186_pt1 | contig 67581 bp, 75 predicted proteins | sample PEATcosm2014_Bin_43_FD_119752 | JGI IMG/M metagenome (GOLD analysis project Ga0181523, IMG submission 119752) | Peatland microbial communities from MTU Mesocosm Facility, Houghton, MI, USA - PEATcosm2014_Bin05_30_metaG | ecosystem: Environmental > Terrestrial > Soil > Wetlands > Peat | place... | reverse complement strand
GGCGCAAAAGCCTCACCTCAAAAATCTGGCGGGGCTGACGATCGGACTTGGACCCGGTTTCCTCGCGGGCGTCGATTGCGATGTCGCCTTGCCTGTTCATTCCGGCAAGCCCGCATTCGTCATCGCCGGGCACGCTGAAGAGGGCCGGCGAACCCTCGAACGCTTCGTCTACGCGGACAGGCGCGGCTTGTGGCAAACGGCGGTCGATCTCGGATTGCGCGCGTTCCGGCGTCTCGTCGTCGGCCATGTCAGCGGCGCGGCGGTAAGCGCTGCGATCGACGGAATTCTTGTCGGCGTGGTGCGGGATGGGACGGAAGTCGTGGAGGGCGACATCCTGGCCGAATTGGAGCCGCGCATCCGCCAGGCGACATGGACCGGGATGGACAGGGCCGGACGGGCCACGGCGCGCGCCGTCATGCGAGCGATCAACGCCGCCTTGAGCGAACCTTCGCGCCGCGCCCGGCCGAAGCGATTGATGCAGGACATCGATCCGGCGAATTGACCAAAAGATTGACGATCGCTCCGGCCTCTTGGGGCGCGCTTGGATGGCGCGCCGCGGCGCATTGGAAACGCGCGCGTCGGCGCGCCGCGCGGGAATTGCGGGCCCGGATTGCGCCGGGCTTGAATGTCGATTTAGCGACACGCGGCTTAGCCGTTTCCAGACAAGTGTCTGTATCGCGACATCTTGCCGCTTGATCGAAAATATTATTTATAATCAATACTTTGCGGAATCATAGAGCGTTGGCATGCTTGTTGCGCAAACCTCTCCGCAAAGCGTTGCTCACCGGCGACAGCTTCGCGGGCGCCAGCCCGCGATCTTGAGATCTCTGCCGCAGAGCCTACCGCGAGGAATCGATATGGAAGAGGCCTTTCAACCTAACGAATTCGAAGCCGCCAACGCCGATCAGCTTGGCGACCTGTTGCAAAAGATCGCCGATCACAAAGGCTGCGGCACATCCGGCGGAAGCGGCAAGGCGAGCTGCGGCACGTCCGCAGGCCCGGCCGATATGGCTCCCGAAGTATGGGAGAAGGTGAAGAACCACCCGTGCTACAGCGAGGAGGCGCATCACCATTACGCCCGCATGCATGTCGCGGTCGCGCCCGCCTGCAATATTCAATGCAACTATTGCAATCGCAAATATGATTGCGCCAATGAGTCGCGCCCCGGCGTCGTCAGCGAAAAGCTGACGCCCGAACAGGCGGCCAAGAAAGTTCTCGCCGTCGCGTCCACGATCCCGCAGATGACCGTGCTTGGAATCGCCGGTCCCGGCGATCCGCTGGCCAATCCGGCGAAGACCTTCAAGACCTTCGAACTCATCTCCAAGACGGCGCCCGACATCAAGCTCTGCCTCTCCACCAACGGCCTGGCGCTGCCCGATCATGTCGACACGATCGCGAGCTTCAACGTCGATCACGTGACGATCACGATCAATATGACCGACCCGCAAGTCGGCGCCGAAATCTATCCGTGGATTTTCTGGAAGAACAAGCGCGTGACCGGCGTCGAGGCGGCGAAGATCCTGACGGACCGCCAGCTTCAGGGTCTCGAAATGCTGACCGAGCGGGGCATCCTCTGCAAGGTCAATTCGGTGATGATTCCGGGCGTCAACGATCAGCATCTCGTCGAGGTCAACAAGGCGGTGAAATCGCGCGGCGCTTTCCTGCACAACATCATGCCGCTGATCTCCGCCCCCGAACATGGCACCGTGTTCGGCCTCAACGGCCAGCGCGGCCCATCCGCTCAGGAGCTGAAGGCGCTGCAGGACAGCTGTGAAGGCGAGATGAACATGATGCGGCATTGCCGCCAGTGCCGCGCCGACGCCGTCGGACTTCTCGGCGAGGATCGCAGCGCCGAATTTACGACCGACAAGATCATGGAGATGGAGGTCAAATACGACATCGACGCGCGCCAGGCCTATCAGAACAAGGTCGAGGAAGAGCGCATGGCGAAGGTCGAGGCGAAGAACGCCGAACTCCAAACCCTCGCTGGCGAAGCGAGCGACGTCTCTATCCTTATCGCCGTCGCGACGAAGGGCAGCGGGCGCGTCAATGAGCACTTTGGCCACGCCAAGGAGTTCCAGATCTACGAGCTCAGCACCAAGGGGGCGAAGTTCGTCGGACACAGGCGCGTCGATCTCTATTGCCAGGGCGGCTATGGCGACGAAGACAGCCTCGAGACGGTCATTCGCGCCATCAATGATTGCGCCGCCGTGTTCGTCGCCAAGATTGGCGGTTGTCCGAAAGACCAGCTGATTGCCGCGGGCATCGAGCCGGTCGATCAATACGCCTTCGAATTCATCGAGCAGTCCGCGATCGCTTACTTCAAGGATTATCTCGGAAGGGTGAACCGCGGCGATATCCAGCATGTCGTCCGCGGCGACGCCGACATCCGTCAAGGCGCCTTCATCGAAGTTTGATCGAATCCGCGGCCTCAAATCCGGAAAGGAGAAATATATGACCTACAAGATCGTCGCATCGCAATGCACCTCATGTTCGGCGTGCGAAGCCGAGTGTCCCAACGTCGCGATTTCCGAAAAAGGCGGCACCTTCGTCATCAACCCGAAGAAGTGCACCGAGTGCATCGGCTATTTCGACGTGCCGCAATGCGTCGCCGTCTGCCCGGTCGACAACACCTGCGTGATCGATAATTCGCTTCCGCGCTATCAGCCGGCCGGGGGCGCCGCATGAATATCGAGTTGACGCCAGCGGCGCAGAAGTTCATCCGCCGTCTCGTCATGTTCGACGGCGGCCCGGGCAGCGGCCTTCGCCTGCTGGTCAGCCCCGGCGGATGCTCGGGCCTTTCAGCGGAATTCAGCGTCGAACCGGCGCCCGGCGCCGGCGAGGCGGTGGTTACGCAGGATGGCGTGCAGCTGTTCCTGCCCGCCGAAAGCCGCATTCTCCTCGACGGAATTACGATCGATTTCGTCGATACTCCGGCGAAGACCGGCTTCGTCTTCATCGACCCGAAAAAGGCGTCGTGCGGTTGCAGCAGCAGCGAGTCGACGGCTTTTGCGGAGCCCGCATTCTCGTCTGCGAAATAGGAAGCGCATGTTCGCGATAGATGACTTTGGCGCGCCGCCGACGGCCGGACTGGAGATCGACGCCATCGCCGCGTCGATCCTCGGGGCCGGGCTGCCGGCTGGCGCGGAGAGGCATCTGCGCGAGGCGGGCGAGGCTTACCATCAGGACGATGTCGCCGAGACCCATCTGCTGGCGGCCCTGCGGATGGCGCCGGACCATCCGGCGGCGCTGATCGGCCTCTATCGCTTCTATTTTTACAAGGGCCGCCTGTTGGAGGCGCTTGAGGTCGCGCGCATGTGTCTTTCCAAAGCCGCGCGCGAACTGGGCGTCGCCGGCGAATGGCGCGACGTCAAGACGGATGATGCGGATTTCGGCTCCTACGCGGCGATCCTGCCGCGCTTCTTCATGTTTGCGCTGAAAGGCTACGCCTATCTGCAAATGCGGATCGGCGCGCTAGATGAGGGACGTGCGGCGGTGACGAAAATGCTGGCGCTGGATCCCTCCGACAAGATCAATGCGGGCCTCCTTACGACCGTCGCCGCAAGGTTTGGAGTCGAGGACGATGACTGACATCGACGAGGCGCTGGACTGGCGCGGCGAGGTCGTGGACTGCGCCTCCTGCGCGCATCGCGATCTTCTGGCCTGGCAACGCTGCCAGCCGCTCAAAGCCTGCGTCCATGATCGCTACGCGCGGCGCATCGATCGCTTCTTCGACTGGAATCCCGCTCTCGCGCAATACTATCTGACCCATCCCTATTTTGAAGTGCGCGCCTGCGCCGCCAAGGCCGCAGACGTCTTCCACCTGCCGCCGCTCCTGGAGGATCCCGAGGAAGCCGTCCGATGGAGCGCCGCCCGGCGGTTGCCGACGCGTTATCTGCTGCGCCTGCGCACCGATCCGCATCGCGAGGTCCGCATCCGCGTCGCGCAGCGGCTTGAGGGCGCCGACCTCATCCCGATGATCCAGGACGTCGACTACCTCGTCCGCCAGACCGTGGCGCGCCGGATTCCCGCCGATCTTCTCGTGTTGATGATCGGCGACGCCGACGTCGAGGTCAGACGCGTCGTCGCCGTGCGCATCGGTCTTGGCCATCTCTCAAGGATGGCGAATGATCCCGAGGCGGGCGTCAGGCTTGAGGTCGCGCGGCGTCTCGATCCCGTCAATCTCGGCGCCTTCGCCGGCGATGCCGACTGGCGCGTTCGCTACGAGATCGTGCTGCGGGCCGACGTCGAAGTCGTGCGCCAGCTCTTGAACGACGAAGACCCGATCGTGTGCGAAGCCGCGCGCGATCGCATCTCGTCGAGCGCCACGATCTTAACCTCGCCAGCTCTTGCGTCAGCCGACGCGAGCGAACGTCCAGCCGCGGAGGAAGGCCGATGACCAACATAAGCCGGGACAGCGCCGTCGTCGAACTCAACGATCAGCCGCTGTATAATTATGGCGACAAGGTTCGTGCGAAAAGGACCATACGCAACGACGGCACCTTCATGGGCAAGGAGATCGGCGAGATCCTCTGCAAGAAGGGCGACGAGGGCTATGTCGTCAGCATCGGCACCTTCCTGCAGCAGTTCTACATCTATGGGGTCGAGTTCGTCTCCACCGGCTACCGCGTCGGGATGAAGCGCAAGGAAATCGATCCGATCGACGCGATCACCGAAGTGAAAAGCGAGAAAACGGCATGAGTGGTCAGGGACCGGCGAAGTTCGAATGGGGGCAGCGCGTGCGCGCGGCCGCCGATCTCTTCAATGACGGTTCGTTTCCCGAGGAGCCCGTTGACGCCTTGCTGGTGAAAGCGGGCGATCCTGGCGAGATCGTCCAGATTGGCTCTCATGTCGAAACCGAAACGCCGATCTATCTCGTCGAGTTCGGCGAACGCAAAGTCATCGGCTGTTTCGCCGAGGAGATCGCGCCGGTCTGACTCGGCCACCTTCTGTCCAGCTGTAACCCTTACCCCAAACCCAAAGGCGCACCGTGAAAATCATGATCAGAAGAAGCCACGAGGGAATTCTCTCGGCCTATGTGCCCAAGAAGGATCTCGAGGAGCCGATCGTCGATTGCGAGCGCCCGGAGATGTGGGGCGGCCGCATCACGCTGGCCAATGGGTGGCAACTGGCTTTGCCGGAAATGAGCGCGGACACCACGCTCCCAATCACCGTGGAGGCAAAACTTTTGCGCGAAGAGTCAACCAGCGAGTGAGTGGGTGAGATGAGCGTCAGCGAACAAAGCCTTGTTGCGATCGCCGAGTTGCTGGAGTCCGCCGAAGCGGACGCGGCCACGATCGCCGAATTGCGGCGGCGCTTTCCAGGTTTGTCGCTGAGCCGTTGCGATGCGCATGACGTCGCGGACGAGACGCCGTTCCGCACGTTCGCGCGGTGCAATCTCTACCTCCTCGACGCCCGCGATCATTGTGTCAGGATCACATCCGATCCTCTCGTAGCCACCGGGTTTGTCCTGTCATCGACGGGAGCTTAGTGCGTGAAAACGACCTTTCTGCCCCTTAGCGATCCGGATATCTCGGAAATCGAACTCGAGGCGGTCCGCGAGGTTCTTTTGTCTCCGCGGCTGTCGGCGGGACCCGTCGTCGAGGAATTCGAGGCGGCCTTCGCGCAATATCTTGGCCGCAAGCACGCGATTGCCGTTGCGAGCGGCGAGATCGCGCTCCTGCTGTCCTTGCAGGCCTACGGAATAGGCGAGGGCGACGAGGTCGTCGCATCGGCTCATTCGTTTCGCGAGACCGCCCACGCCATCGCCTTGACCGGCGCGCGTCCGGTCTTCGCGGACATCGACTATTGGGCCGGGACGATCGCTCCGGACAAAGCCGCCGCCTGCCTCACCGAGCGCACGCGCGCGATCATTGCTTCAAACGCCAATGGCCACCCGGCGCCCTGGGACAATTTGCGGGAGCTCGCGAAGGGCGCGGGCGTCGTCCTGATCGAGGATTCAACCGAGGCGATCGGTTCGGTCTACAAAGGATCGCGCGTCGGCTCGTTCGGCGATTGCGCCATATTCGATTTCTCGCAACCCGGCGCGCTCGTCTGCGGCGAAGGCGGCATGATCGCGACCGACGACGACGACCGCGCCTATGCGATCCGCCGGCTGCGATCGCGCCGCATCGATGAGCGCAGCTCCGTGGTGATCGGCGCCGTCGCGCCGCTGCAGGCGGGTCTCAGCGATCTTTCAGCCGCGCTGGGACTCGCGCAATTGCGCCGGATCGACGTGCTGCTCGCGCGGCGAAAGCGCGTCGAGGCCTGGTATTACGATTATCTGCGTTCGTTCGAAGGCATCAAGGATCCCTATATCGCGCCTGACGTCGACGAGGTGCACTGGTTCCTCTACGTCGTGCATCTCGGAACGCGCTTTTCCCGGTCGAGCCGCGACTCGATCATCGACGACTTGCGCACGGAGCGCGTCGAGTCGGCCGCCTATTCGCAGCCGCTGCACTTGCAACGCCGGTATTTCGAAATGGGCTATCGGCGCGGCGATTTCTTCGTCACCGAGAAGGTGGCGGACCGCGCCCTGGCGCTGCCGTTCCACGCCCATCTGACGGAGGAGCAGGTCGCTTTCATCGTCGGCACCACCAAGGACGCCTCGATCAATGTCGGCGCGGGAACCGCCATTTATTGATTGAGCCCCAATAAAACCAACAGGAGTATGACATGCCAGTTCTGACGATCACCCCTTCGGGAAAGACAATCGACGCCGTTGAAGGCGGCACGCTTCTTGATGCGCTTCTCGCCGCGGGCGAAAAGATCACCAGCAAATGCGGCGGCGAGGCGAAGTGCGGCGCCTGCCATGTGTTCGTGGTGGAGGGCCGCAAGAGCGTATCGAAGATGACGCCGCTCGAAAATGAGCGTCTCGATTCGATCGTTGGCGTTGGGTCAAAGTCGCGGCTCGCCTGCCAGGTCCGGTTTGGCGCCGAGAGCGTCACCGTCGAAGTGTTGAGTTTCGTCTAGCGCATAATGATCTCACTCGCATCGCCGGCATGATCCCCTTGAAGGATTTTTGCTCCGACCGATCGAACGGAAAGGTAACAGCCATGGCTTCCGACGGTAAACAACTCATCCACGTGCGCTTCGCGCCGGACGGCACGGTGACCGAAATCCAGGAGCGTCCCGAGGGCCTTGATGCGCAGCAATGGTTTGCGAAACTGAGCAACACGGCTGGCTCTTCATTTCAGAGCCTTTCGGGCGGCCGCGGCCTGTTCCGTCTCGCGCCCGATGAAGTCGCGGCGCTGAAGGCGACCGCCCAGCAGTGAAACCGTCGTCGATCCGCGTGGCTGTGATGGAGATTGAACAAAATGCTCGATGAAATTCACGCGGCCTTCGATCGCGGCGACGTCGTTCCGTATCTTGGCCCCGGCGTGCTGACGCTGGTCGGCGCCGACTGCGCTCTGCCCTATTCGCCTGAGGCGCTGGTCGGCAAGCTGACGGCCGCCGCCACCGTTCCACACAAGATTCGCAACAATCTGACGGCGGCGGCGCAATTCATTGAAAATTTCAAGCACCGCAAGACGATCACCTCCGTGATGACCAAGACTTTCACGGATGCGACGCCGCCGACCGCTCTGCATCGCTGGCTTGCGGTCCGGCCGCGATTGCCGCTGTTCGTCAACGCCTGGTACGATGATCTGCCGCAAAAGGCGCTCGCCGGACGCAGCGCCTGGGGCATGGTCCAGGGCGTCAGCCAGGCCGAGCATTTCGGCGCGTGGGTGCATTACTTCCGTCCCGACGGCTCACAGATCGAAAGCGGCGCCCGTGTCATGGACAGCTCGGGCGCGAAGGCGCCGGCCGACGCGCCGGACGAGACATTGAGCTGGACGACCCTTTTGTATCAGCCGATCGGCTCGGTCGCGCCGGCCAGCAATTTCATCATCTCCGACTCGGACTATGTCGAGATCCTGACCGAGATCGACATTCAGACTCCGATCCCCGAGGCGGTCCGTTCGATCAGGCGCGGCAAGAGCTTTCTGTTTCTCGGCTGCCGTTTCTCGACCCAGCTCGAGCGCAATTTCGCCCGCCAGATCATGAAGCGCTCCTCCGACCGCCACTTCGCCGTTCTGCCGGAAACGCCGACGCGCAACGAAGCGCGGTTTCTGCGCGAGCAGAACATCGTCCGGATCGACACGCCTCTCGATGTCTTTGTCGCAAAGCTGACAGCGGACGCTTTCGGCGCGACGGAACTGGCGTCGCCCGCCGAGGCGTGATCTTTAACGCGTTTCGCCGCATTTTGTTGACGCGACCCTGTATCCACATCGCGCGAAAATATTGTGAAAGTCGAGGACGCGTCGGATCGGGTGGTTCGCCGGTTGATCCTGACCCGGGATCTGGCGTGACCGGTTCAAGTCTGTCGATCGCGCCGCCGCGGCCTTGGCTCGGAGCGTTCCAGCCAATTCCCCAAGATCGAGCCTTCCAGATCAAGCCTTCAGGGCGTCTTGAGGACGGTGAGCGGAATCGCAAATCCCGCGCGGCGGCCCAAAAGCACATCGACCCTTTCGCGAACGCCTTCGATCGTGAGAGGCTTGGCGATGATGGCATGCGCGCCCGCCGAAAGGCATTGCCGCCCGATTTCGTCTTTGGCGGAATCGACCACCACCAGGATCTTCACGCCGGCGATTCCCTCGCGTATCTGCGACAGGACGCCGACGCCGGCGCCGCGCACGATCGACGCCGCGAGAAGGATGAGGTCCGGCTTCCATTCGGCCGCCTTGGCGAAGGCGATGTCGAGGCTCGCCACCTCATGCGTCTCGTTTTCATCGTGCAGCATGAATTGCAGGGCGGCGCGAATGATCTCATCGTCGTCGACGACGAAGATGCGCTTGTTCTCGACCGCTCTCGATGTCTCTACGCCTATCTGCATGTCGCCCTCTTTTTTCGCGTCTTCCTCCGCGGAAGTTGCAAATTATGTACCGGGCCTCTCCCGCCGCCGAGGCGGAGCGGCCGCCGCGCCCGCTGGGACCCGCTTCGAGGCCTTCCGCCGTTGTTTTCTTTCATACGAACACGGACACAAATGTCGTCTTTGCTACAAGGGGCACACGATCTCTCGCTAATCTGAATTCACTAAATAAAACAGAATGCTAGCAAGCTAAAATCCGCGTGGCACGGCGCTTGCGAAATACCTTGCGCGTAAGGTGAGCGGTTGCCGCGAAGGCTGCATCCTCCAGAAAGCGCACCTCGGCGCCCCGGCGCCTTGGCGCCCTGCGCCGCGCGACGTCATCACGAATTAAGTCTTCGGCCCGCAATTCGGGGCGTTGATGGGAACTAACGGGATCTAAGGAGCAAGCAATGTCCTCACTGCGACAGATCGCATTTTACGGCAAGGGCGGCATCGGCAAGTCGACCACCTCGCAAAATACCCTCGCGGCGCTCGCCGCCATGGACCAAAAAATCCTTATCGTCGGTTGCGACCCCAAGGCGGATTCGACCCGTCTCATCCTTCACGCCAAGGCGCAGGACACCATCCTGAGCCTCGCCGCGGAAGCAGGCAGCGTCGAAGACCTCGAACTCGAGGACGTCATGAAGGTCGGCTTCCGCGACATCCGTTGCGTGGAATCCGGCGGTCCGGAGCCAGGCGTCGGCTGCGCCGGCCGCGGCGTCATCACCTCGATCAACTTCCTTGAAGAAAATGGCGCTTATGACGGCGTCGATTACGTCTCCTATGACGTGCTCGGCGACGTGGTCTGCGGCGGCTTCGCCATGCCGATCCGCGAGAACAAGGCGCAGGAAATCTACATCGTCATGTCGGGCGAGATGATGGCCATGTACGCGGGCAACAACATCTCCAAGGGCATTTTGAAATACGCCAACTCCGGCGGCGTGCGCCTCGGCGGTCTGATCTGCAACGAGCGCCAGACCGACAAGGAATACGAGCTGGCTGAATCTCTCGCGAAGAAGCTCGGCACCAAGCTGATCTACTTCGTGCCCCGCGACAACATCGTTCAGCACGCCGAACTGCGCCGCATGACGGTCATCGAATACGCGCCGGACTGTGCGCAAGCGGAGCATTATCGCACGCTGGCCACCCGCATCCACGCGAACAAGGGGAACGGCATCATCCCGACCCCGATCACGATGGACGAACTTGAAGACCTGCTGATGGAGCACGGCATCATGAAAGCCGTCGACGAGTCCATGGTCGGCAAGTCCGCCGCCGAACTCGCCGCCCTCGGCTGATAAATCAACAGGGCGTCGATCCCGCCGAGCGGGACCGACGCCCGTCCCTCCGACCAAAGATTTCATAAGGTGTACCCATGAGCCTGGCGCCAGCTGAAACCATCGAAGACATCAAGGCCCGGAACAAGGAGCTCATCAAAGAGGTCCTCGAAGTCTATCCGGAGAAGACCGCAAAGCGACGCGCCAAGCATCTCGGCACGTTCGAGGAAGGCAAATCGGACTGCGGCGTTAAATCCAACATCAAGTCGATTCCCGGCGTGATGACGATCCGCGGCTGCGCCTATGCCGGATCGAAGGGCGTCGTCTGGGGTCCGATCAAGGACATGATCCACATCTCCCATGGCCCCGTTGGCTGCGGCCAATATTCCTGGGCCTCGCGCCGCAACTATTACATCGGCACGACCGGCATCGATAGCTTCGGCACGATGCAGTTCACCTCCGACTTCCAGGAAAAGGACATCGTGTTCGGCGGCGACAAGAAGCTCGCCGCGATCGTGGACGAAATCCAGGTGCTGTTCCCGTTGAACAAGGGAATCACCGTTCAGTCGGAATGCCCCATCGGCCTCATCGGCGACGACATCGAAGCCGTCTCAAAGGCGAAATCAAAGCAGTACGACGGCAAGACCATCGTTCCGGTCCGCTGCGAAGGCTTCCGCGGCGTGTCGCAATCGCTCGGCCATCACATCGCGAATGATGCCGTCCGCGACTGGGTGTTCGACAAGCAGGAAGGCAAGCCCGCTCGCATCGAACTGACGGATTACGACGTCGCGATCATCGGCGACTATAACATCGGCGGCGACGCCTGGTCATCGCGCATCCTGCTCGAGGAAATGGGCCTGCGGGTCATCGCCCAATGGTCTGGCGACGGCACCATCGCCGAGCTCGAGGCGACCCCCAAGGCCAAGCTTAACGTGCTCCATTGCTACCGTTCGATGAACTACATCTCGCGGCACATGGAAGAAAAGTACGGTGTTCCGTGGGTCGAATATAACTTCTTCGGACCGACCAAGATCGAGGAATCGCTGCGCAAGATCGCCAGCCATTTTGACGACAAGATCAAGGACGGCGCCGAACGCGTCATCGCGAAATACCGCGCCTTGACCGAAGGCGTGATCGCGAAATACCGCCCGCGCCTCGAAGGCAAGAAAGTGATGCTGTTCGTCGGCGGCTTGCGTCCGCGGCATGTTATCGGCGCCTATGAGGATCTCGGAATGGAGGTCGTCGGCACCGGCTACGAGTTCGGACACAACGACGACTATCAACGCACGACGCATTATGTGAAGGACGGCACGCTGATCTATGACGACGTGACCGGCTATGAGTTCGAGAAATTCGTCGAGAAAATCCAGCCCGATCTCGTCGGCTCCGGCATCAAGGAAAAATACGTTTTCCAGAAGATGGGCGTCCCATTCCGGCAGATGCACTCATGGGACTATTCGGGCCCCTACCACGGCTATGACGGCTTCGCGATTTTTGCGCGCGATATGGATATGGCGATCAACTCGCCGATCTGGAAGCTGACCAAGACGCCTTGGGCCGCCTGAACACATCACGCCGCGCTCTTTCGTAGAGCGCGGCCCCGCCTGCGGAGCGATTGAGGGTTTAAACATGCCACAGAATCCAGAAAATGTTCTCGACCACATGACTCTGTTCCGCCAGCCGGAATACACGGAGATGTTCGAGAACAAGAAGAAGAACTTCGAAAATCCGGTCGCGGACGCCGAACTTGAACGGGTTCGCGAATGGACGAAGACGGATGAGTATCGCGAGAAGAATTTCGCCCGCGAGGCCCTGACCGTCAATCCGGCGAAGGCGTGCCAGCCGCTCGGCGCCGTCTTCGCGGCGGTCGGCTTTGAGCAAACGTTGCCGTTCGTGCACGGCTCGCAAGGCTGCGTCGCCTATTATCGCAGCCATTTCTCGCGTCACTTCAAGGAGCCGACATCCTGCGTCTCCTCGTCGATGACAGAAGACGCCGCGGTGTTCGGCGGCCTCAACAATATGATCGATGGCTTGGCCAATACCTACAATATGTACAAGCCGAAGATGATCGCGGTGTCGACGACCTGCATGGCCGAGGTCATCGGCGACGATCTCAACGCCTTCATCAAGACGGCCAAGGAAAAGGGATCGGTTCCGCAGGAATTCGACGTTCCTTTCGCTCACACGCCGGCCTTCGTCGGCAGCCACATCACCGGCTACGACAATGTGATGAAAGGCATCGTCGAGCATTTCTGGGATGGCAAGGCGAGGACCGAGCCGGCGCTGGAGCGCGTTCCGGGTGAGAAGATCAACTTCATCGGCGGCTTTGACGGCTACACGGTCGGCAATCTCCGCGAGATCAAGCGCATCTTCAATTCGATGCAGGTCGACTATACGATCCTTGGCGATAACAGCGACGTCTGGGATACCCCGACCGATGGCGAGTTTCGCATGTACGACGGCGGCACGACGCTCGAAGACGCGGCCAATGCGCTCCACGCCAAGGCCACCATCTCGATGCAGGAGTACAGCACCGAAAAAACGCTGAAATACATCGAAACGAAGGGGCAGGAAGTCGTCTCCTTCAATCACCCCCTGGGGGTGCGCGGCACCGACGAGTTCCTGATGGCCATTTCGCGCATCACCGGCAAGCCGATCTCGGCTGAGCTGACGAGAGAGCGCGGGCGCCTCGTCGATGCGATCGCCGATTCGAACGCGCATATCCATGGCAAAAAATTCGCGATCTACGGCGATCCGGATCTCTGCCTCGGGCTCACCGCCTTCCTGCTTGAGCTCGGCGCCGAGCCGACCCATGTGCTGTCCACCAATGGCGGCAAGCCCTGGGCGGAAAAAGTCGAGAAGCTGCTGGCCAGTTCGCCGTTCGGCAAGGACTGCCACGCCTATGCCGGCAAGGATCTCTGGCATATGCGCTCTCTGCTCTTCACCGAGCCGGTCGATTTTCTTATCGGCAACACCTATGGAAAATATCTCGATCGCGACACCGGAACGCCGCTGATCCGCATCGGCTTCCCGATTTTCGACCGGCACCACTACCATCGCTATCCGGTGTGGGGCTATCAGGGCGCAATGAATGTGCTCGTCTGGATCCTCGACAAGATCTTCGACGAGATCGACCGCAATACCAATGTGGTCGCGAAGTCCGACTACAGCTTCGACATCATTCGCTGAGGAGGATCGGCGCGGCGGCGCGCGCTCGCCGCGCCGCCAGCCGAGACGGGTATTGCAGCGTCGCGCTTTGAACGCGATCGCCAAGAATCCGGAGCCGGCGCAGAAGGCGCGCCGGCATCGAATAACGCGTTGATCCGGCTGGCCGGCGCGCTCCGAAGGGTCAGCCCGACGAGCGCTTGGGCTCCGAATCTTGATGGAGGTCCGCATGACATCGCTAGCGAACACGGTGCAAGAGGTCTTCAACGAGCCGGCCTGCGCCAAGAACCAGGCGAAGTCTGAGAAGGAGCGGAAAAAGGGCTGCACCAAGCAGCTGGCGCCCGGGGCCGCGGCCGGCGGTTGCGCCTTTGACGGCGCGAAGATTGCGCTGCAGCCGATTACGGACGTCGCCCATCTCGTGCACGGCCCGATCGCCTGCGAAGGCAATTCCTGGGACAACCGCGGCGCCAAATCCTCTGGCTCGCAACTCTATCGAACCGGCTTCACGACCGACATTAATGAGACCGACGTCGTCTTCGGCGGCGAGAAGCGGCTGTTCAAGTCGATCAAGGAAATCATCGACAAATACGACCCTCCGGCCATCTTCGTCTATCAGACCTGCGTACCCGCGATGATCGGCGACGATATTGGCGCCGTCTGCAAGGCCGCCAGCGAGAAGTTTGGCAAGCCTGTGATTCCGGTTATCTCGCCTGGCTTCGTCGGGCCGAAGAATCTCGGCAACAAGCTCGCCGGCGAGGCGATCCTCAATCATGTCATCGGGACGATGGAGCCGGAGTATACGACACCCTACGACATCAACATCATCGGCGAATATAATCTTGCCGGCGAGCTATGGCAGGTGAAGCCGCTGCTCGACGAGCTCGGCATCCGAATCCTGTCCTGCATATCCGGCGACGGGAAATACCGCGAGGTCGCCTGGTCGCACCGCGCGCGCGCAGCGATGATGGTGTGCTCCAAGGCGATGATCAATGTCGCCCGCAAGATGGAGGAGCGCTACGAAATTCCCTTCTTCGAGGGCTCATTCTACGGCATCGAAGACACCAGCGATTCGCTGCGCGAAATCGCCCGTCTGCTCGTGCAGCGAGGCGCTCCGGACGAACTGCTCGGACGCACGGAAGCCGTCATCGCGCGTGAAGAAGCGCTGGCCTGGAAGGGCATTGAGCCTTATCGGGCGCGGCTCGCCGGCAAGCGCGTGCTGCTCATCACGGGCGGCGTCAAATCCTGGTCCGTCGTCGCCGCCCTGCAGGAGGCCGGATGCGAGATCGTCGGCACCAGCGTCAAGAAGTCGACGAAAGAGGACAAAGAGAAGATCAAGGAGCTGATGGGCCAGGACGCCCATATGATCGACGACATGACGCCGCGCGAAATGTATCGCATGCTGAAGGACGCGCGCGCCGATATCATGCTTTCGGGCGGTCGCTCCCAGTTCATTTCGCTCAAGGCGAAAATGCCCTGGCTCGACATAAATCAGGAGCGCCACCACGCTTACGCCGGATATGTCGGCATGGTCGAACTCGTGCGCGAAATCGACAAGGCGCTCCACAACCCTGTTTGGGAGCAGGCGCGCCGCGCCGCGCCCTGGGAGACGAAACGCTCAGAGATGTTCGCCGACGCGGAGCCCGTAATCCCTACCGCGATCGCGGCGGAGTGACGGCAGCAGCCATGGCGAAGGTTCAGAAATCCAGGAAGGCCTGCACAGTCAATCCGCTGAAGATGAGTCAGCCGATGGGCGGGGCGATGGCGATGATGGGCGTCGGCAACTGCATGCCCGTGCTGCATGGCTCGCAGGGCTGCACCTCGTTCGGGCTTGTGCTGCTCGTGCGGCACTTTCGCGAGGCCATTCCGCTGCAGACGACCGCGATGAGCGAAGTTGCGACGGTCCTCGGCGGATTTGAGAACGTCGAGCAGGCGGTGCTCAACATCGTAAAGCGGGCGAAGCCCGCGATCATCGGCATCTGCTCCACCGGCGTCACCGAAACGAAGGGCGACGACGTCGAAGGCTTCATCCGGCTCATCCGCACGCGCCATCCGGAACTCTCCGACGTCGAAATCATCTATGTTTCGACGCCGGACTTCAAGGACGCCTTTCAGGACGGCTGGGCCAAGACTGTCGCCAAGCTCATTGAGGATCTGACGCCGGAGCGACCGGCGGGCGCGCCGCGCGATCCAGACCGCCTCAACGTGCTCGTCGGCTGCCATCTGACGCCGGGCGATATCGACGAGTTGCGCGGCATCATCGAGGACTTCGGCCTCAATCCTGTGTTTCTTCCCGATCTTTCGGGTTCGCTTGACGGGCACATTCCGGACGACTTCACCCCGACGACGCTCGGCGGCACGTCCCTGACGGAGATCGCGACGCTTGGCAATGCGGCGATCACGCTCGCCATCGGCGAGCAGATGCGTCACGCCGCCGAAACGCTGGAGAAGAAGACCGGAACGCCTTTCGTTCTGTTCGACCGGATGACGGGGCTTGCCCCGAACGACGACCTGATGAGCTTTCTCGCCCGGACAAGCCGGCGCGAAGTTCCGCTTAAATATCGCAAGCAGCGCGGCCAGCTCGTCGACGCCATGCTCGATGGGCACTTCTTCTTTGGCGGCAAACGCATCGCGATCGGCGCCGAGCCTGACCTGTTGTGGAACACGGCCGGCTGGATGACCGATCTTGGCGCCGTCATTGCCGCCGCCGTCACGACGACGGAATCGCCGCTTCTCGAAAGGCTGCCGGTCGAAACTGTCCTGATCGGCGACCTTGAAGATCTCGAGGCCGCCGCGAAGGATTGCGACCTGCTCATCACCCATTCGCACGGCCGGCAGGCGGCGGAGCGGCTCGACATTCCTTTCTTCCGCGCCGGCGTGCCGATGTTCGACAGGCTCGGGGCCGGGCACGAGACGTCCATTGGCTATCGCGCTTCGCGCAACCTGATCTTCGAGATCGGCAATCTCTTTATCGCCAGCGCGCACGAACCGGATCCCGGCAGCTGGCGCTCCGAGGCGATGGAATCCGGCATCAAAGCCCATGCGGCGAGGCTTGAGACGTCGAACGAAACAGCAAGGATGGAGGCGTTATGAAAGTCGGATTCGCAACCCAGGATCTGAAGCGGGTCGACGCCCATTTCGGCTGGGCGAAAAACATCGCGGTCTATGAGGTGACGCCCGAGGGCCATTCGTTCGTCGAGGCTTTCGTGTTCGCCGGCGATCTTCAGGAGGATGGCAATGAGGACAAGCTTCAGCCCAAGCTCGACGCCATAAAGGATTGCGCGATTCTTTATGTCGCCGCGATCGGCGGCTCGGGCGCGGCCCGGGTGGTCGCCCAGAATATCCATCCCATGAAGGTCAATCAGCCCGAGGAAATCTCCGGTCTCCTCGACAAGCTGCAAGACGTTCTCAAAGGTTCGCCCCCGCCGTGGCTGCGCAAGGTCATGGGCAAGGGACAGGAACGCAAATTCGAATTCGAAGAAGAGGTTTGAGCAATGTCTGACGCAACAGCCGTCGTGGAAAGCGCCGCGGTCGACACGCCCTTCGTCAAGGAACTGATCAAGCAGTGGCGCGCGCAGGATATGCATGGATCCTGGGACGGCAAGAGCGATCTTGACCTGATCGCGCCCTATATCGTCGACAAGGAAGCGCGCAAGCAACTTCCGATCATCGGCGATCCCGATCCCGAAATTCTTTGGCGGGTCGAGCTCTTCTTCAACGCTGTCGGGCTCGCGATCGAGCGCGCCACAGGCTGCATGGTGTCGCCGATGATGAAGATGAGCCATGAAGGCTTCGGCCGCCAGGTGCTCATTGCCGGACGGCTGATCGTCGTCAACAAGCAGCTGCGCGACGTGCATCGCTTCGGCTTCCTTTCGCTCGAAAAGCTGGCCGAGGAAGGCGCAAAATATGTGCAACAGGGAATCGAGATGATCGAGAAATTCCCGGAAGCCGCCAAATACTGAAACCCGTTCGCGGCGCTTCCGGAGGCCTTAAAGCTTCGGAGCGCTCGCCAACCTTGGAGGATGACGTGAGCTCCATCGAAGAAGTGAAGGCTGAAATCAAGAAGCTTTCGCCGAGGGCGACGAATATGAAGATGGCTCTTCACGATCTATCGGAAGATCTGCCGATCAACTGGACCACCATCATGACCGTCGCGAAGGAGACCTACGAGGCCTATGCGGCGTTGGAGGCGGCCCGTCAGCGGCTCAAGGCTCTGGAGGACGCGTAATGACGCATAAGACCCGCGACGGCTCGGACTGGACGCCGTCATACCTCACCGCGATCGACCCCGTGACATGCATCGGCTGCGGACGCTGCTTCAAGGTCTGTCCGCAAGGCGTGATGACCCTCTATGGCGTCGACGATGAGGGCCAAATCCTCGGCGTGGTGACGCAGGACGACGAAGACGATTTCGATGGCGACCTGAACCGCAAGATCATGGCGGTGGAACATCCAGGCTCATGCATCGGCTGCAGCGCTTGCTCGCGGGTCTGCCCCAAGAATTGCCAGACCCACGAGACGGCCGAAAGCATGGCGGCCTGACGCGCCATGGCCGCGATTTTCGAGCGAAGGTTGACTCCCGCCCCGGCCGGGCGCCCTCCGCTCGATCCCATCTCGCTCTATGGTTCTCTGCGCAGCAAGCCGACGGCCTGCGCGGAGGCTGCGCCGTTCACGGCTCATGTGTTCGCCTGCATCCTCTGCATCGGCCTACTCGACGCGCATCGAAGCGGGTCGTCTCTCGGCTACGTGGTCGGCCTCGGGCGGAATGAACTCGAGGATCTGTCGCAACACTGGCTGCCAGGCGCGCTTGCCTGCATCGATCTCCTCGCCGAACCCGAGTCGGCGGCCTTCGACGACGAGGAAGAACAGCTGCGCCAGCTGCTCGGAGCGCATCAGGCGAGCTCAGCGCCAGAGGCGCATTGGCTGACGGCGATGATCACCCGCCGCTCCATGTCGGGCGATCACCTGTGGCAGGATCTCGGACTGCTCGACCGCGATGACCTCAACCGCCTTATGCGGGAGCGCTTTCCGCGCCTTGCGGCGCGCAACCTCGCCAACATGAAGTGGAAGAAGTTCTTCTACCGCATGCTTTGCGAGCTGGAAGGCTTCACGCTCTGCACGGCGCCGACCTGTCGCGAATGCTGCGATTTCGACAATTGCTTCGGCGCGGAAACGGGCGAAAGCGTCCTCGCCCGCATCCGCCGCGCCGAGTTGCGCACGGGCTAAACCGCGCCTCTTTTCATGCGCCGAACCGCGCTTTTCCGCGAAGTTTTGCGCATTGTCGCAATCCCGACATTGATCGAATTCAGACACTGCGCTGGCGACGGCGCAACGCGCGTTATTTCAATGGCTTATCTCATGGCACGCCACTTGCGATCAGCTTTGGGAAGGCATCTGAAAAACACGAAGGATTCCACCATGATCCAATTGACGGACGGAGCGCTGAACGCGGTGCGGTCGGCGATCGAGGGCGCGGGTCAGCCGGTCGAAGGGCTCCGCATCATGGTCGAAGAGGGCGGCTGCGCCGGACTGAAATACATGATGGGGCTCGTCTCCGACGTCAATCCGAACGACATCGTCGTCGAGCGCGAGGGCGTCAAGGTCTACGTCGACGAGCCGAGCCTTCAGCACTTGTCGGGAACGATCGTCGATTTCGTCTCGGGCCTCGAGGGCGCGGGATTCACATTCGACAACCCGCTCGCCACATCGAAATGCTCCTGCGGCAAATCTTTCGGTTGAAATCAAAGGGAACAGGTCATGTGGGATTACACTGACAAGGTCAAAGATTACTTCTTCAACCCGAAGAATGCCGGCGTTCTCGACGACGCCAACGCGGTCGGCGAGGTCGGCGCGATCGCGTGCGGCGACGCGCTGAAATTGATGCTGAAGGTCGATCCGGTGACGCAGGTCATCCTCGATGCGCGCTTCCAGACGTTTGGCTGCGGTTCGGCGATCGCTTCCTCCTCGGCGCTGACGGAGCTCATCATCGGCAAGACGCTTCAGGAGGCCTTGACCCTGTCCAATCAGGACATCGCCGATTTTCTCGGCGGCTTGCCGCCCGAAAAAATGCACTGCTCGGTGATGGGATACGAGGCCTTGCAGGCCGCGATCGCCAATTTCAACGGCGAGGTCTGGAGCGACGATCACGATGAGGGCGCGCTGGTCTGCAAATGCTTCGGCATCGATGAAGGCGTCATCGAGCGCGCCGTCAAAATGAACAAGCTGACCACCATCGAACAGGTGACGGCCTACACCAAAGCCGGCGGCGGCTGCCTCACATGCTTCGACCGGCTCGAGGAAATCCTCGCGCGCACGAATGAGGAACTCGTCGCCGAAGGACTGCTCGCCGAGCACGACGCCTATTGCCTCGGCACCGTCGCCGCAAAGGAGATCAAGGCCAAGGCCCAGCAGGCCAAGAAGGAGGCGACCGCGCAGACTTCGCCTCTCGCGCCCGTCTCGCCGCTGCCGCCGGCCAGCGCCGGAATGACGAATCTGCAGAAGATCAGGCTGATCGAAGAGACCATCGAAGAGCTGCGCCCCTTCCTGAAGAAGGACGGCGGAGACTGCGAACTCGTCGATTTCGACAACGGCAATGTCCTCGTGAAGCTCGCCGGCGCCTGCGTCGGCTGCCAGATGGCCAGCATCACGGTGTCGGGGATTCAGGAGCGGCTGGTGGCCAAGCTCGGCATGCCCCTGCGCGTCATTCCCGTCGGCAAGCACGCTCATTGAGGAGAGAACCATGAAAGCGGTCTATCTCGACAACAATGCGACGACGCGGGTCGACCCCTCCGTGGTGGAGACGATGCTGCCGTTTTTCACCGAGCAGTTCGGCAACGCCTCCTCGATCCACGCGTTCGGCGCAAGCGTCGGCGGCGCGCTGAAGACGGCGCGAAAGCAGCTCCAGGAGCTTCTGGGCGCCGCGCATGATCATGAAATCATTTATACCTCGGGCGGCACGGAAAGCGACAACACCGCGATTTTGTCCGCGCTCGAAGCGCAGGCCGGCCGCGACGAAATCGTTACGAGCAAGGTCGAGCACCCCGCCGTTCTCGCCCTCTGCCAGCATCTCGAAAAAACGGGACGCGCCAAGGTTCACTACATCGGGGTGGATTCCTTCGGGCGGCTTGACCTCGAAGCCTATCGGTCCGCGCTTTCGGACAAGGTCGCGGTCGTCTCGATCATGTGGGCGAATAATGAGACCGGGACGATCTTCCCGGTCGAAGGCCTCGCCGATCTCGCCAAGGGCGTGGGCGCGCTGTTTCATACGGACGCCGTGCAGGCCGTCGGCAAGGTGCCCGTCTCCCTCAAGGACAGCTCCATCGACATGCTGTCGTTGTCCGGCCACAAGCTGCACGCGCCGAAAGGCGTCGGCGCGCTCTACGTTAAGCGCGGCGCGCGGTTCAAGCCGGTCTTTCGCGGCGGCCATCAGGAACGCGGTCGCCGCGCCGGAACGGAGAACATTCCCGGCATCGTCGGGCTTGGCAAAGCGGCGGAGCTCGCCATTCAGGACATGGCGGAGGAGCAGGGGCGCGTCAAGGATCTGCGCGATCGGCTCGAAAAGGCGATTTTGCAGCGCGTGCCCAACTGCTTCGTCAACGGCGACCTCAATGACCGCCTGCCGAATACCTGCAATGTGGCGTTCGAATATGTCGAGGGCGAGGGCATCCTGCTGCATCTCAATCGCGTCGGCATCGCCGCCTCGTCGGGCTCGGCCTGCACCTCTGGATCCCTTGAGCCGAGCCATGTCCTGCGCGCCATGAACATCCCCTTCACGGCCGCGCATGGGTCAATTCGCTTCTCGTTGTCGCGCGACAACAGCGTCGAGGACGTTGACCGCGTGGTCGAGGCGCTGCCTGGAATTATCGAAAAGCTGCGCGCACTTTCACCCTTCTGGGCCGGTGCCGACAAGGAAGCGCGCGACTTCAAGCCGCTCTACGCGTGAGGCGTCCGATGTCGGCCGAATCTCCCCGCATCTTTATCAATGATACGACATTGCGCGACGGCGAGCAGGCGCCTGGCGTCGCCTTCTCCGCGCGCGAGAAGCTCGCTATCGCGCGGGAGCTCGCCGCGGCCGGCGTCGATGAGATCGAGGTCGGGACCCCGGCGATGGGCGCCGATGAAATCGAGGCCATCGCCGCCGTCGCGGCGGACGGCCTGCCTTGCCGGAGCGTCGCGTGGTGCCGGCTGACCAAAGCCGACGTCGATTCTGCGCTGGCGGCGGGCGTCGCGCATGTCAACATCTCCGCGCCGATGTCGCGCCTGCAGATGAAGGTGAAGCTCGGCGCCGACGTCGATGATCTCGCGTTGCGCGTTCGCTCCGTCGTTGGCTACGCCATCGAGCGGGGCCTGACCGTCGCCTTGGGCGGCGAGGACTCATCCCGCGCGGATCCGCGCGACATCGGCCGCATCGCGCGTGCGGCGGCGGCGGAGGGCGCGACGCGGCTTCGGTTCGCCGACACGCTCGGCCTGCTCGATCCATTCACCGCATTCGAGGCGGTGAGGCGGGTTCGCGAGGAAACCGATCTTGCGCTTGAATTCCACGGCCACGACGATCTTGGCCTCGCGACAGCCAATACGCTCGCGGCGCTGCGCGCGGGGGCGACCCACGCCAGCGTGACGGTGCTGGGGCTTGGCGAGCGCGCGGGCAATGCGGCGCTCGAGGAAGTCGTCATGGCCCTTGGCCACGCCGCTCCAGGATGCAGCGGCGTCGATCCGCTCCGACTGCGCCCGTTGGCGCGCCTCGTTGCGGACGCCGCCGACAGGCCGATCGCCCGCGCCAAGGCGATCGTCGGCGCCGATATCTTTACGCATGAATCAGGGATTCATGTCGCAGCGCTCATGAAGGATGTGCGGACGTATCAGGGGATCGATCCCGCGACGCTCGGGCGGCGAAACAAGGTCGTGATCGGAAAGCATTCGGGTCTTTCGGCGATCACCGGCCTTTGCGCCGAACTCAGCGTGGATATCGATCGGGAGCAGGCGGCGCAGGTGCTGGTGCTCGCCAAGCGCCGCGCGCGTCTCAAAAATCGCCCCCTCGGGCGCGCCGACGTTGCACGGCTCATCGAAGAAGTGCGCGGCGGGATGCGGTCCTCGATGACGGCGGTCAGCCGGGCGGGAGCGCCGGCATGAGCAGCGTGGTAATGGCGACGACAGCTACTCCCGGGGCGCGGAGCCTGTGGCGAACGATCCGCCAGGATGTCACATGCGTCCATCAACGCGATCCCGCCGCGCGAAACACGTTCGAGGTCGCGTTGCTCTATCCGGGCGTGCACGCCATCATCTGGCATCGGCTCGCGCATCGTCTGTGGAACGCGAACTCCAAATTTCTCGCGCGCAGCGTCTCGTTTCTGGCGCGCTTCCTGACCAATGTCGACATTCATCCTGGCGCTGAGATCGGCGAGCGGTTCTTTATCGACCACGGCGCCGGCGTCGTGATCGGCGAGACCGCGGTCGTCGGCGACGACGTAACCCTCTATCACGGCGTCACGCTTGGGGGCTCCTCCTGGTCGCCCGGCAAGCGGCATCCGACCGTCGAGAACGGCGTCCTCATCGGGGCCGGCGCAAAAATCCTCGGCAACATCACGATCGGCCGCAACGCGCGGATCGGCGCCAACTCCGTCATCATCGAGGACGTCGCGCCTGAAGCGACCATCGTCGGCATTCCAGGACGCCTCGTCCGCAAAGCCCGCAGAGGATCGGGGCCGGACGGGCGCATCGATCTCGAGCATCACCTCATTCCAGATCCCGTCGCCGATGCGATGGCCATACTCATCGACCGCATTGGATTTCTTGAGGCGCGCCTTAGCCATTTGCAGCAACGCGTCGGAGCGAACGCGCCCCGCGAGACGCATAGACACACGCAACATGAGGAAGAAGTCCTATGAGCGCTCTCGAGCAACTTCGCAAACTCTCATCGGCCGAGGATTTCTTCGAGACGCTGGGCGTCAGCTACGACCCTGCGGTGCTGCGCGTCGCGCGGCTGCATATCCTGCGCCGCATGGGCGAATATCTCTTCCACAGCGGCGCCGGGTCCGGCACTGACGATGAGATCTGGCTCGCCTGCCGTGTCTTTCTCGAAAACGCCTACAATGATTTCGTGGCGTCGTCGCCGATCGAGCAGCGCGTGTTCAAAGTGCTGAAGGACGCCGTCAAACCCAAGGAAGAGCCGCAAAAGCCCTTTGTTGCGCTCAGCACGCTCACCGTGGCGCGCGAGCCTGAGAAGTCGGAATCGCTCTGATCGAGCTGGAGGTTAGTCGTCATGCATATCCTCGTCTGCATCAAGCAGGTGCCGGACAGCGCACAAATCCGGATCAATCCGGTGACTCAAACGATCATGCGCCAGGGCGTGCCGACGATCATCAACCCGTATGATCTGTTCTCGCTCGAAGAAGCCCTGCGCCTTCGCGATTCCTTCGGCGGGGAGGTGACCGTCCTCACCATGGGACCGCCGATGGCCGCCGATTCGCTGCGCAAGACGCTCGCCATCGGCGCTGACCGCGCCGTTCTGTTGACCGACCGCTCTTTCGCCGGATCGGATACGCTGGCGACGAGCTACGCGCTGGCGCAAGCGATCCGCAAGATCGGTGAGCTGTTCGGCAAGCCCGACCTCGTCTTCGCCGGCAAGCAGACGATCGACGGCGATACGGCGCAGGTCGGTCCGGGCGTCGCCAAGCGGCTCGACCTCCTGCAGCTGACCTATGTCGCCAAAATCGTCGAATGCGATCCGGACAAGCGCGAGATCATCGTCGAGCGTCGCTCGGAGGGCGGCGTGCACGTCCTCAAAACCAGGTTGCCCTGCCTCATCACCATGATGGAGGGCTCGAACGTCGTCCGGCGCGGCGCGATGAAGGATGCGCTGCGGGCGGCGCGGGCGGAGATCGTGACCTGGAGCGCCAAGGACGCCGGCATCGAGGATATCGCCAAATGCGGCCTTAAAGGTTCGCCGACCGTGGTCAAGAAGGTCTTTGCGCCGCCGCCGCGATCGGAGCGCGCCATTCTCGTCGAGCCGGGCGACACGGCGTCGCAGGCCGCTGAAAGCCTGATCGATACCCTGTTCAAGCGCCAACCCGCGCTCGAACAGGACCTTATCAAATCCGCCGCCGAATTCTGAGGAGCGCCACATGACCGACAAGCCTGCCGCCCCCGCGTCGGCGCCCAGCCGGGCCTCCATGAAGAAGGAGCTGCCCGAGCATTTCCGCGGCTACAAGCATGTCTGGGTCCTCGTCGAGATCGAGCGCGGCGTCGTGCACCCGATCTCGTTTGAGCTGCTTGGCGCTGGCCGCAAGCTCGCCGACAGTCTTGGCGTCGAACTCGCCTGCGTCGTGCTCGGTGCGCCCGGGGAGGGGATCAATCAGGCTGCTCGGGAGGCTTTCGCCTATGGCGCCGATGTCGCCTATCTCGTCGAGGACGAAATCCTCGCCGATTACCGCAACGAGCCCTATTCCAAAGCGATGACGCAGCTCGTCAACGCTCATAAGCCCGAGATCCTGCTGATGGGCGCGACGACGCTTGGACGCGATCTTGCCGGTTCCGTTGCGACGACGCTGCTGACGGGGCTCACGGCCGATTGCACGGAGCTGGCTGTCGACGCCGATGGATCTCTGGCGGCGACGCGCCCGACCTTCGGCGGATCGCTGCTCTGCACGATCTACACCTTGAACTACCGCCCGCAGATGGCGACGGTGCGGCCGCGCGTGATGCCGATGCCGGAGCGCGTCGAAGGGCGCGAGGGACGCATCATCAAGTTCAAGCCAGATCTCGACGAGGACAACATCCTCACCAAGATCCTGAAATACATCCCCGACCGCGACAGCTCGAAATCGAATCTCGCCTACGCCGACGTCGTCGTCGCGGGGGGCCTCGGCCTGCAGAGCCCAGAGAATTTTCAGCTCGTGCGCAATCTCGCAAGCGTGCTCGGCGCCGAATTTGGCGGGTCGCGCCCGCTGGTCCAGAAGGGATGGATCGGCTCCGATCGGCAGATCGGCCAGACCGGCAAGACAATCCGTCCGAAGCTCTACATCGCGGCGGGCATTTCCGGCGCCATCCAGCATCGCGTCGGGGTTGAAGGCGCGGACTGCATCGTCGCGATCAACACCGACAAAAACGCGCCTATCTTTGGCTTCGCCCATGTCGGCATCGTCACTGACGCCGTTCGGCTTCTGCCCGCGCTTACCGAAGCCTTCCGCAAGCGCCTGTCGCCGCATAGCCGCGACCGGCTCGCAGGCTGAGCCTTGAGGAGATTGTTATGATCGAGGAAAGATTCGACGCGATCGTGATCGGGGCTGGCATGGCGGGCAACGCCGCGGCGCATACGATGGCCGCGCGGGGCTTGAAGGTCCTGCAACTTGAGCGCGGCGAATATCCGGGCTCGAAGAACGTGCAGGGCGCGATTCTTTATGCGGATATGCTCGAGAAAATCATTCCGAACTTCCGCGAGGACGCGCCGCTGGAGCGCCATCTGATCGAGCAGCGCTTCTGGATGATGTCGGATCGGTCGCATACCGGGATGCAGCATCGCTCGGACGACTTCAATGAGGAAAAGCCCAACCGCTACACTATCATCCGCTCGCAGTTTGATCGCTGGTTCTCGAAGCAGGTGCAAGGGCAGGGCGCCGTCGTCATCTGCGAAACGACGGTCACGGAGCTCGTCAGGAACAGCGATGGCAAAGTGATTGGCGTGCGCACCGATCGCGATGGCGACGTGATCTTCGCCGACGTCGTCGTGCTTGCGGAAGGCGTCAGCGGCCTGCTTGGAACCCGCGCGGGCCTGCGCACGACGCCGAAGCCGGATCATGTCGCGCTCGCCGTCAAGGAAATGCATTTCCTGCCGCAGGAGACGATCGAGGCGCGCTTTAACCTGCGCGGCGACGAAGGCGTCGTCATCGAGGCGGTCGGCTCCATCTCGAAGGGGATGACCGGCATGGGCTTCATCTACACCAACAAGGAAAGCCTGTCGCTCGGCATTGGTTGTCTCGTCTCCGATTTCGCGGAGAAGGGAGAAACGCCCTACGGGCTCCTCGAAGCGTTCAAGAAACATCCTTCGGTCGCCCCGCTTATCGCGGGTTCCGAAGTGAAGGAATACGCCGCGCATCTCATTCCGGAGGGCGGCTATAAGGCGATCCCCGAACTCTTTGGCGACGGCTGGGTCGTCGTCGGCGACGCGGCGCAGCTGAACAATGCGATCCACCGCGAGGGCTCAAACCTTGCGATGACGTCGGGCCGTCTCGCCGGCCAGGCGATCTTCCAGGTCAAGTCGCGCCGCGATCCGATGACGAAGGCCAATCTCGCCCTCTATAAAAAGATGATCGACGACAGCTTCGTCATGAAGGATCTGAAGAAATACAAGGATATGCCTGGGCTTTTGCACACCAATTCGAAAAATTTCTTTCTCACCTATCCCGAGCTCGTGTCGAAGGCGATGGACAATTTCCTGCGCGTCGACGGCGCGCCGAAGATCGAGAAGGAGAACGCCTCGATCCGCTCATTCATCAAACAAAGGTCGCTGCTCGGACTCTTCGGAGACGCCTTCAAGCTGGCGCGGGCATGGCGCTGACAGACAATTCTTAAGGGAGGTTGATCATGGCCACGGAAATCGCACGGGTCGAAGAGAAGCTCTACCAGAACCGCTATATCGTTGACGCCGGCAAGCCGCATATCTCCGTCGAGCCGCACACGACTCCCTCGAAGAATTTGCTGGCGATGACGAAGGTGTGTCCTGCCGGCTGCTATGCGCAGAACGATCTCGGCCAGGTCGAGATTACGGCGGACGGCTGCCTCGAGTGCGGAACGTGCCGCATTCTGCTTGAACCTACCGGCGAAATCACCTGGAGCTATCCGCGCGGCGGCTTTGGCGTGCTGTTCAAGTTCGGATGAGGCGCGGTCGTTAAAATCGTTTTGCGAACTGGCGGCCGCGTTCCACCGAAGCCGAGCTGTAGCCGATTTTCGCAACGCCGCAAAAAGACCAACAAATTACCATAAATTAACCTTGCAATGTAATTGGCTTGCATCGAACGAAAGCCAATGTGCGCGCCGCGCCCGGCCCTCCCGGGACGCAAATCCGCCTGTAGAGTCCCTGCGTAAGTCCCGACGGAATCAGCCTTTCCGCCATCGCGACGCCTGATGCTCGCGGCGCACGGCTCCCGCCTACATAAAAAAAGTTATAATAACTCTCGCCCGCAATCAGGTGTATCCGAGTTCGCAGACTGTTTCGCTCAAGCGGTGGCCCCGCGGCCGGTGCGTGGGTTCGGGCTTGTAGCGGACGAAGGTCCATGGGCGCAATCTTATGCTGGGCATTGTGCGATTGGCGCTTTCGCGCCCTTACACGTTCGTCGTCATGGCGATTCTCATCGCCATTTTCGGCGCGCGCGCCGCAGTTACGACGCCGACCGATATCTTTCCGAACATCGGCATTCCCGTCATCAGCGTCATCTGGACCTACGCGGGGCTGCCCGCGGACGATATGGCGGGACGAATAACCGCGCCCTTCGAACGCTCTCTGTCCACGACGGTCAACGATATCGAACATATCGAGTCTCAATCGCTCAACGGTTACGGCGTCGTAAAAATCTACTTTCAGCCGAGCGTCAACATCAATGCGGCGCAGGCGCAGGTCACATCGATTTCGCAAACAATTCTGAAGCAACTCCCGGCAGGCATCACCCCGCCCCAGATCCTCAGCTACAATGCGTCGAGCGTGCCGATCATACAGGTCGCGCTCTCCAGCGCGACGCTGTCCCAGACGAGACTCAACGACATCGCCACCAACTTTATTCGTCCGCAGCTAGCGACGATCGCTGGCGCGGCGCTGCCCTCGCCTTATGGCGGAATGGTGCGGCAGCTTCAAATCGATCTCGATCAGCGCGCGCTTCATTCATACGGAGTTTCGGCGCAAGACGTCGTCGACGCGCTCGCGCAGCAAAACCTGATCACGCCGGTCGGCACGGAGAAGATAGGCAAATTCGAATACATCGTGAACCTCAACGATTCGCCAAGACGCATAGACAGTTTCAACGCCCTGCCGATAAAGGTGGTGAACGGGAGCGTCGTCTACATGCGGGACATCGCCTTTGCGCACGATGGCAATCCGCCGCAAACGAATGTGGTGCAGATGGATGGCCGCAAGGGCGTTCTTATGACGGTCCTGAAAGCAGGCTCCGCTTCGACCCTTGACATCATCGCGGGCGTGAAAAAGCTGCTGCCGACGATCGAGGCGAGTCTGCCGCCGGGGGTGGATATAAAACTCGTGGGGGATCAGTCGAATTTTGTGAAATCCGCTGTCGCGGATGTCATCCGCGAAGGCATGATGGCGGCGATGCTGACCGGTCTCATGATCCTTCTCTTTCTCGGCAGCTGGCGCTCGACGCTGATCATCACCATTTCGATTCCCTTGGCCGTCCTCGCCTCGCTGACCGTCCTGTCGGCGATTGGGCAGACGATCAATGTGATGACGCTTGGCGGCCTTGCGCTCGCGGTCGGCATACTGGTCGACGACGCGACGGTCACGATCGAAAACATCAACTGGCATCTGGAGCATGGCAAGCCGGTGAAGACGGCCATCCTGGACGGCGCCCGACAGATCGTCGTTCCGGCGACCGTATCGTTGCTGTGCATCTGCATCGCGTTCGTGCCGATGTTCGGCCTTGGCGGCGTCGGCGGCTTTCTCTTTCGTCCGCTCGCCGAAGCCGTCGTCTTCGCCATGGTCGCGTCTTATGTCCTCTCGCGCACACTTGTGCCGACAATGGCCAATTATCTTTTGAGGCCGCATCACGCTGAACATGTGCATGGCGCCGGCCGGGCCGATCCTTCAACGCTGCGGGCGTCGCTGCCGGTTCGGTTTCAGCGCGGCTTCGAGCGCCGGTTCGAAAATGTGCGTGAGGGTTATCTCGGCCTGCTGCATCTGGCGCTTGAGCGCCGCGTCTGGCTCGTCCTCGGGTTCATTGGCGTAACGGCGCTTTCATTTGCGCTTACGCCTTTCCTCGGACGGGACTTCTTTCCCGCCCTCGACTCCGACGCCATCAAGATCCACGTGCGGGCGCAGACGGGAACGCGGATCGAGGAAACGACGGCGCTCTGCGACGCGATCGAAGGGGCTGTCCGCGCGACCATTCCGCCGAGCCGGCTCGAAAGCATCGTGGACAATATCGGGATGCCGATCAGCGGCACGAACATTTCCTACGGGAACTCGGGCACCATCGGCGTCGAGGATGCTGACATCATGGTCTCCCTGAAGAAGGGCGAGACCCCGGCCGCGAGCTACGTCAAGACTTTGCGCGAGAAGCTGCCGAGAGCCTTTCCCGGCGCGACCTTCTCATTCCTTCCGGCTGACATTGTGAGTCAGATCCTCAACTTCGGCGCGCCAGCGCCGCTCGACGTCCAGATTGTCGGCGACGATCTCGGCGCGACGCGCAATTTCGCCAACGCGTTGCTCGAAAAGATTCGTCGCGTTCCGGGCATCGCCGATCCGCGCATCGAGGAAGCCTTCGAGTCGCCCGCGTTGCGCGTCGATTTTCATCGCTCGCTGGCGGGCGTCGTCGGAATGACTGAGCGCGACGCTGCGACGAGTCTGCAGGATACGCTGGCGAGCAGCGCTCAGATCGCCCCGACATACTGGTTGAATCCGCAAAATGGCGTGTCCTATCCGGTCGCCATCCAGACGCCGCAATATGATATGGACACGCTTGGCGCGCTCAAGAACATGCCATTGTCGGCGCCCCAATCGACCCAGTTGCTTGGCGGCCTCGCAACGATATCGCCGGAACCTGTGGACGCCATCGTCACCCATTACAACATCCGCCCGACGATCGACATTTACGCGACGACGCAAGGCCGCGATCTTGGCGGCGTCGCTGCCGACGTCCAAAAGATCATCGACCAGTCCCGCGCCGATTTGCGGAAGGGCGCAAGCGCCGTCGTTCGCGGCCAGACCATCGCAATGGCGGACGCCTACCAGCAGCTTTACGCGGGCCTCGCTTTTGCGATCGTCCTGATTTTCCTCGTCATCGTCGTCAATTTTCAATCCTGGCTCGATCCTTTCGTCATCGTCGCGGCGCTTCCGACAGCATTGGCCGGGATCGTCTGGATGCTTTTCCTCACGCATACGACTCTGTCCGTTCCGGCCCTCACCGGCGCCATCATGTGCATGGGCGTCGCGACGGCCAACAGCATTCTCGTCGTCAGCTTTGCGCGCGAACAGCTGACCGAAGGACATGATGCTCTGAGCGCAGCCATAGCGGCGGGCGCGACGCGGTTTCGGCCCGTGCTGATGACGGCGCTCGCCATGATCATCGGCATGGCGCCAATGGCCCTCGGCGCCGGACAGAACGCGCCGCTCGGACGCGCCGTCATCGGCGGCCTCTTATTCGCGACCTGCGCGACCCTTTTTCTGGTCCCGACGTTGTTCAGCATCGTCCATCGGCGCAAGGCCGCGTCCGCTGAAGTCGCCGACCCGTTTTCCGGGCTTTCGCATGCTTGAGGTGGAGTTAATGAAGCAGCCCGAGGCCGTTCAAAAGGCCAACCCGCGCCGCGTTTTATTGGTCGGCTGCGCCATCGGCGCGGCTGCGATCGCGCTTGCGGCATTCGGCATCGCGGATCGCGCAAAGAGCAGGCAGGAGCTGACCTCCTGGACCGACGAGCAGGCGATTCCGACGGTTCGATTGGTCGAGCCCCAACGCGGTCCGAGCGAGGCGCAGCTGGTTCTCCCCGGCAATGTCAACGCTTTCTATACGGGTTCCATCTACGCCCGCGCGAGCGGTTATGTCACCGCCTGGTACAAGGACATCGGCGCGCATGTGAAGAAGGGGGAGACGCTCGCCGTGATCGCGGCGCCGGATCTCGATCAGCAGCTCGCGCAGGCGAAGGCGCAGCTTGTCCAGTTGAAGGCGGCGGTCCAGCAGGCGCAAGCGAACGAGGATCTTGGCCGGGTGACCGACCAGCGGACCTCGCGCCTCGTCGCTCAGGGCTGGACCAGCGAGCAGCAGGGCGACACGGACCGGCTGACGTTGGCCTCTCGCACCGCGGCGCTTGAGGTCGCCCGCGCCAATGTGGAGGCCCAGCAAGCCGCGGTGAGCCGGCTGGAGGAGCTGACGCAGTTCGAGCAGATCAAGGCGCCGTTCGATGGCATCGTCACGGCGCGTTCGGTCGATATCGGCGATCTCGTCAACGCCGGCGGCAAATCGGGCAAGCCTCTTTTTCAAGTGTCCGACATTCACGAAATGCGTGTTTATGTGAATGTTCCCCAGGCCTATCTCTCCGACATGAAGCCGGGCCTCGAGGCGACGCTCGAACTGCCGGGCGCGGACAAGGCCTTTCCGGCGAAGCTCGTTTCGACCTCCAACGCAATCGCCGAAAACTCGCGAACCGCTTTGGTCGAGCTGCAGGCGGCCAATCCGGGCGGCCAATTGTGGCCGGGCGCTTTCGCTGAGGTCCATTTTCACATTCCGTCCGATCCGGACACGCTTCGCATCCCCGCGACCGCCCTGGTTTTTGGTCCGCATGGCATGAGCGTGGCGGTCGTGAGCGACGACGACAAGGTCGAGCTGAAGAAAGTTCGTCTTGGACGCAATCTCGGCGATAGCGTCGAGATCCGTTCCGGGTTGACCATCGCCGATCGGTTGATCGACAGCCCGAAGGAAACGATCGAGTCAGGCGACGCGGTGCGGATCGCCGACTCGAACGGCCTCGCCCCGGCGGACAAGGCGACGCAAGAGGCCTCGCGCGTCCCGGCCGGGATGTGAAGGCTGCGCGGCGGACGGCCCGCCCAGGACCGAACTGCTTAAGGCCCTGATAGGAATGCGCCATCTGACTGCGCGCGGCGCTGGATGGCGCCGCCGCCAGTTCGCGCCCTGATCGTCGCGCCGCGTCCTCATTTGGCGCCAAATTCCACAGAATTAGTCCGGTGTTGCCATGTGTTTGGGCAGGTTACCTATTGTATAGTTTAGATCGAGCCGTCGTTAGTTAGATAAAATTTTGTTTATGAAGCTTGTTTTATGAAACAAACGGCAAATTTTGTCGTTTTTTGCCACAGTTGTGGCGCATAACGACCGGACTGATAGAAGGCGTACCTCAATCATGTAATAAAACTGTCAAGTTGTTGCTTGTATACAACTACTGAATGCAAATATGATCGTCTGATCAGGTACCCTTTGACAGCGCATAAGCAGTTAAATACGCTTCTAGTTACGCAGCCGACAATATTGTCGCACGTTGCTTGCTGTTTTCAGGGGGCGGTTATGAATAGGTATAGAAAAGCGCCAGCCATCGCGCTGGCGACGTTGGGCGCTCTCGCCTGCTACCAGACGCCCGCGCGCGCGGACGACACAGCCGACGAAATCCGCGCGCTCAAGGCGCAGCTGAAGAAGCTCGAAGAAAAGGTCGACGCGCAGGCGCGCAAGCAAAAGGAGACACAGGTGCAAATCCGCGCGGTCGAGTCGCGCCCTGCGCCCGCGCCGACGCCGGTCTCATACCCGGCCGGGATCGGCCTTGGGCCGCTGGGCGGCGCGCCGCAGAGCGGCCTCACCGCCGCCGAATCGGCCATACGGGGCCTGCCCGTGGCGGGGTCGCCAAGTCTCTATATCAATGGCGTCAGCATCACGCCGGGCGGCTTCCTCGCACTCGAAGGCGTGTTCAGAAATCACTTCCTCCCCGCCGACATCGGCAGCGTCTATCAATCTATTCCCTATTACAATTCTCGCGTCGGCTACGCCGACGAGTTCCGCCTCAGCGCCCGCCAGAGCCGGTTCAGCCTGCTTGCGAAGGGCGACGTCGATCCGGTCACGCATCTGGCGGGCTATATCGAGGGCGATTTCCTCGGCGCCGCGCAGACCGCGAACTCGAACGAGAGCAACTCATACCAGCCGCGCATCCGGCACGTTTACGCGACGTTTGATCAGGATGACTGGGGCGCGCATGTGCTCGCGGGGCAGAACTGGTCCCTGATCACGATGAACACAAAAGGCATCATTCCGCGCCAGGAGGATATTCCGCTCACGATCGACGCACAGTACGTTCCGGGCTTTGCCTGGGCGCGACAACCGCAGCTTCGCTTCGTGAAGGACTTCGGCAAATCATTCTGGGTGGGCGTTTCGGTTGAAAACCCGCAGACGACATTCGGCTGCGCGCCCGCATCCGGCGTATTCCTGAACCCCTGCTTCCCAGCGGGGACGCCTCAATACGCCGGCTATTTCCCGACAGCCGGGACCGTCGCCACATATGGAGCGTCGCCGCTGTACAATTCTCCGGCGATCGGCGGATCGCTGTTCAATACGGCGAACAGCTATTCCTTCAATCATGTTCCCGACGTCGCCGGCAAGGTCGCCTGGGACTCATCGTTTGATGGCCATGACATCCATGTCGAGGGCTTTGGCCTGTTCCGGGAATTCACCGACCAGACCGTCAACAATCCCTTCTTTAGCGGCGCCGTCACCAATAACAACGTCGCTGGCGGCAGCGGCGGCGGCTCGATCCTTGTCTCCGTGCTGCCAAAGATGCTCGAAGTCCAGTTTTCCGGCATGACCGGACGCGGCGTCGGGCGCTACGGCTCGGGCCAGCTCCCCGACGTCGCGATCAACTGGAACGGCACGCTGAGCCCGATCCAGGAAACCATGCTGCTTGCCGGCGTCATCGCTCACCCGACGCCGCAACTGGATCTCTACGCCTATGCCGGCCAGGAAGATCAGCAGGCGTCGGAGTCGACGATCCAAACCTCTGCCACCGCCTTCAGCGCTTATGGTTACGGCAATCCGCTTTACACCAACGCCGGCTGCTCGATCATAAGCTCCGCGGCCTGCGTTGGTAACACACATTTGACCCGCCAAATTACAGGGGGACTCTGGGATAATCTCTATTCCGGGCCGTTCGGAAAAGTGCGGGTTGGGTTGCAATATTCGTTTACCCAGCGATTCTCGTTCGAGGGCGTTGGCGGCGTTGCAAAGACGGAGCAAAGCGCGGGCCTGTTCAGCATCCGCTACTATCCGTTCGATGCGCCGCCGCCGCCGCCGGCTCCGGTCGTCGCGAAGTATTGAGGGCAACATAGGAGAAAAGTAATTGCAAATCAGCGTGGGCGAGCAGAAACCTCTCCTTCTCGTCGAAGACGAACCTGCCATGGCGCGGGAAATCGAAAACGAGCTTGAAAGGCTAGGCTATCTGGTGAAGGTCGCGGCGACCGAGGAGTCAGGGCTCGAGGCGGCCCGTTCCACCGATCCGGCGCTTATGATCGTCGACCGCATGCTCGCGGGCGCCGACAGCCTGTCGATGATCGAAACCTTGCGCGGTGAAGGGATTCGCGCGCCCGTTCTCTTTGTCAGCGGCCTTGCGACGGTGGACGAGCGCATTCGCGGCCTCAAGGCGGGCGGAGACGATTATCTGACGAAGCCGTTCGCCATGGGCGAGCTCGCGGCGCGCGTCGAAGCGCTGTTGCGACGCGCAAACAGCGCAGAGACCGTGCTGCGGGTTGGGCCGCTGGAGCTTGACCTCATCGCACGCATCGCGCGCCGCGGCGAGCGCGTGCTGGACCTTTTGCCGACGGAGGTCAAACTGCTCGAATATCTCATGCGCCGCCCCGGCCAGACGATCACCCGGACGATGCTGCTTGAGGACGTCTGGCATTATCGCTTTTTGCCGCAGACCAATCTCGTTGACGTCCACATTGGCAAACTGCGGCGCAAGATGGATGGACGGGGGGAGCCATCGCTGATCCACACCCTCCGGCGGTCAGGATTTGTGCTCGATGTGGACGGGAATTCGTAATCTTTGGAGGACCGCGACGTTTCGGCTGGCGTTGCTCTTTGCGCTCGCCATAACGATTGCGATGTCGCTGGTTCTCGTCCTCACCTGCTGGCAGATTGTGCTGCGCGACACCGCTCGTCTTAACAACATTCTGGTCGCCGAAGTCGCCAAGGCGATCGATCAACCCCAATCCCGCCTCATGCGAGAGATCGATCTTCGCCTCACCGGGGATCTGCGAAGACTGGATTTCGCCGCGATTTTCGACCCGAACGGTGAACTTGTCTCGGGCAACCTCAACACCTTGCCGCTGCAACTTCCAATCGATGGCGCAGCTCATGTTTTGCCCCTGCCGGCCGCGGGGCACAAAAATGCAATTGAGCCGGCTTCGCTGGTCGCGCAGTGGCGGCCGGATGGCGGCGTCCTGCTGCTCGGCCGCAATCTCTATGACGTGTACGCCTTCAGAAAGATCGTCATCGAATCGCTGGCGCTCGGCATCGCGCCGGCCATCGTGTTGGCTCTCATCATCGGAACGCTGTTCAGCCTGCGCGCGGCGCGCCGCCTCAAAACGATCAATCAGCAGATTATGCGGATCATGCAGGGCGACCTCAACGAGCGACTGCCGACGCACGGCTCGCGCGACGATCTCGATCATGTCGCAGGCGGGGTCAACCTGATGCTCGACGAAATCGTGCGGCTTCTCGACCAGATAAAAAGCGTCGGCGACAACATCGCCCATGATTTGCGCACGCCCTTGGCCGTGATGCGCGCGAGGCTCGACCACGGCCTCGAAAGCGGATCGGCGGAGGATTTGCGGGGCGCCGCCGACCTTGCGCTCGTCGACCTCGATCGCGCGCTGACCACGGTCACCGCGCTCCTGCGGATATCCGACATCGAATATGGCCGCAGGACCAGCAGTTTCGACGAGGTCGACCTCAAGGATGTTTGCGTCAACGCGTTCGAACTCTTCCAGCCTTTGGCTGAAGCCAAGTCGATTGCGTTCACGCTCGATGCGCCAGCGCCATTGCGAATCGTCGGCGACTTCGACCTTCTCGTCGAGGCCGTCGGCAATCTTATCGACAATGCGATCAAATTCACGCCCGCCGGAGGCTCAGTGAAGATCGTCGCGACAATGGCGGCGAGTCAGCCTGCCGTCCGCGTTTGCGATAGCGGACCCGGCGTCGCGCCCTTCGAACGCAGCAGCATCTTCAAGCGATTCTATCGCTCGGCGCAAACGCGGCACCTGCCGGGGACGGGACTTGGGCTGAACATGGCCGCCACGATCGCCCGGCTGCACGGCTTTGATCTACGCGTCGTCGACAATCATCCAGGAGCGGTGTTCGAACTGTCCCCGCTGGCGCGGCCGGCGCCTTCCCCAAGCGGGGCCAAACAGACTGATCAAGCCGATTGGTCAAGCAAAATTGCCGGCGAGCAAATACGAATAGAAGTATAAAAAATCGTTCATAAAATCGAATTCATAAAATACTGTAAATGAAAAACCTTTTATAACTGAATGCTATGCAAACGATCCGGCGGATACTATCTAGTAGTCACGAGCTGAAAGCAACATCTAAGTTTTTGCGAGCTTGCTGACATCCGGAGAAATCACATGCAAAATTTCAGGAATCGGTCCGCCGCGAGCGCTACGGCGCGGCGTGTTGGTGCGGTCGCCGCCCTGTTGATAGCGTCCGTAGGCGCGGCTGCGGCGCAGGCCAGCCCGCCGGTGCACAGACCCGCCAACGCCAGTCAATACTATGGCCTCTATGAGGGTTCAGCGGGCGGCCTCAGCATGGACCAGGTCGATCATCGCGCCTTCGGTCGCTCGGGAACGATAGGCCGCGAAGGCCTTGGCGGGAGCCCGCGCCATCCCGAAGGCCCGGGCGACGTGTCCGATTGATGGTTAGGCTGAGAGGTCGAGAGTTCGCGCTCAAGAACATTCGGCGCAGACTATAGACGAGCGCCCGCATCGCGGCCCCCTTGCCAGCGCTCTGAGGGCCCCGGGCGCTTTTCAGCCTCTACGATGGCGAGCGCTCGGGGTCCGTCCGCCGCCGGACCGCTTTTCAGGTTCCGCGACAATCTCCGCGAAAGTTTTTGGCGGTGCAGAGGTCGGTGCGCCGGCTTCCGCAGGAAGCAGCACGATGAGTAAAGCCGTCGAAAAATCGGCGCTGGCTGTTTGCCTGGCGCTGAGCACGGTCGGCCATTGCGCGGCTCACTCCCGCCGCGCGCCGCGGCCCCGGCAGGTCTTCAGTCGGCGAGATTATGCGTGTCCCCCTGGCTCTGGCTCATGCGGCGACAATGGCGTCGCCGCCGGGGAGTGCCCCACGCCAGACTACGCGCAGCTCGCGCGCGAGGGACGCCCGGTCGCTCCGGACTTCGCCGTTCAATATGGCTGCGTCATTCACCCGGAACTGGCGAGCGGAAGTCTGGGGGCCATGCTGCAGGGGCGGAATCCAACAGCGGGCGACATCCCATGACGAAGCCATTTCGCGGGCGCCCCGACCGGGGGCCAAGACGCCTGATGCGCCATGTCGTTCTTTGCGCCGCCATCGCCGCCGCGTTGACGGCTGCTGGGACGGGCGCGCTCGAGGCGCGATCCGTATGGAGGCATCGCCGCCACCCCCATGTTCGTCCCCTATATCCGCCATATGCGCTTCCGCTGTCGCGGCAACCGTGCTTTTCGCTCGATGATTGCGACCGCAAGGCGTTCGACGAATCGGGGACGCGCGGCCGAATGGGTCTTGGCGCCGATCCGGCGCATCCCGAGGGGCCAGGCAACGTTTCCGACTGATCTGACGCTCGGGCGAGGATCAAGCTTGCCGCGCGAGGGCCGTTCTCCTTGCCGAAGTAGCGATCGACGAATTGCTTTTGCATGCGCCCGCCGGCCGAACGATGTCATCGAAGCCATGGCGCGCGATGGCGAGAAGAACTTCGTCGAGAAACGCCGCTTCGGCGTCAATCGGCATGAGAGGCTTTGGCATGGTCGCGGCGAGATCGCTCAAGTGCGCGCCTTCGCCGCCAACCAGCGCCACGGCCTGTCTCGACATCATGCTCGGCTCCGCCACGTCTGGCCAAATACAACCTGTCGACGCCGACACCGACTCTGGACCGCGCGATTGTAAAATTCGAAAATTTGGTGCCGGTTGCAGGAATCGAACCCGCGACCTTCTCATTACAAATGAGCTGCTCTACCAGCTGAGCTAAACCGGCTTTGCGCTTTTGGCGCCGTCAAGATCGCTTGTCGATTGATCATAACCGTCAGCGCAATGCGAGGGAAGGCCGGCTCCGCCGGGCCCGATCGTCGAAACTTGCTCCTCCGAGCCTCCTATGTGGTTGATTTCGCGCGTAGTCCACCCAGAATTTTGACGAAATCGGCGCCGCCGATGCTCTATCAGCGCAATGCGTCTTTGGCAACCGCCCCGCGCCGACGCCAGCCCGACGGCCAATTGCCGCATAACGACATGTTTGTTTTTCGACCCTAATATTGTCGCGATGAACGGTCAGAATCGGGCTGACTGAAATCGCGCCGTTGCGGCGTCAGATGCGGAGGAATCAATGCCGATGAATTTGGGTAAGGCGATCAGAATCACGGCGGCTCTGGGCGTGGCCGCGGCCTCTTTGGCTGCGATCTCTGCGCCGGCTCAGGCCCAGGATGGGGGCGCGGTCGCCGCCGGCCTGCTGGGCGGTCTCGCCGTCGGGGCCATCGCCGGGGCCGCCATCGCCGGGGCCCCGCCGCCGCCGCCTCCGGGCTATGGTTATTACGCGCCGGTTTACGCGCCGCCGCCGCCCCGCTGCTGGTTCGAGCCGCAGCAGGTCTGGACCGGATATGCCTGGGTCATCCAGAGGGTTCGCGTCTGCAATTGACGCGCGTCACGCGCAGCTGATGGCGGATCGAGCGGGGAGGGCTGACCGACCCGCTGGAGACCTGGCGGTCCGCCGGGTTGCGGGCGGGCGCCTTGCTTATTCCGCCGCCAGAGGCCAAATCAGGGGGCGGGTTCGACCGGCTCCCGCCGCGGCCTTGCCGGTCCGCGCGACGTCGCGCGCGCCAAGAGGCCCGCCGGTCCTGGGAGATTTGCATGAAGCGCCTTTGTGCCTCGTCGGCTTGGCTTTTGCTCTTCGCCGTCATTTCCGGGGCGCAGGCGGTCGGCGCCGGCGTGCCGAAGCTGAACGTCGAGCAATCCTGCCGGGAAGCCCAGACGTTCAGCGGCACCGACAATAAGCTCGCCTACAAAGGCTGCATGCAGGATGAGAACGATGCGCTGAAGCAGCTTCAGCAGAACTGGTCGCGCTTCAAGCCGGAGAACCGCTCCACCTGCCTCGCGCAAGGCGTCCCCCATGCCGAGCTATGTCGAGATTTTGACCTGCATCGAGATGTATGACAGCGCGGGCATGTTGAACAAGGGGTCGGCCGCGGGCCAAATGAACGAGGGCGTGGCGCCCGTGACGCCCACCCCGGGCGCGCCAGCCGATTCTTCGGCTCCGGCGGGCGCCAAATAAGCCGCCGTTGGTCGTCGAGGCGGCGTGAAAGGGACGCGCCGGCACGCAGATTTTAGGCAGAATGCCTGCAAGACGGCATTGAACGGAATGCTTTGGGTGGGTTGGCAAGCGCCAATCGGCAAGTCCGGCTGGTTCCGGCTCGCTGGCGCCGCCATCCGTGTGCTATAAACTTCAATTAATAGGCGATGCTTGGGTTTGGCGCGTGCATTTCGCGTTGCGCGGCGGCATGCCTTAGTCGCGGCTCTTTTCTTGCGACCGCATTATCGCGGCCGCACGACAAGTGCGGGCTTGGCCCAACGATGGCGGTCGCGGGCCACGCTCGAAGGCGACTGAGGCCTTGAGGGAACCGTTGGGGCGCACCGTGGGGGAACTATGACGCAACTTCCACCGCAAACGGGCGACCTCGCGCCGCTCATCCGGGGACCCAGCATAGGCGCCCGGATCCGCAACTGGTTCCTCACCGGCGTCGTGGTCGCCGGACCGCTTGCGGTGACCACCTATATCGTCTGGTGGTTCGTCAACAGCATCGACAGCTGGGTTCGCGGCCTTGTGCCGAAGGGCGTTTTGCCCGACGCCTATCTGCCGTTCCGCGTGCCCGGCCTCGGCGTCGTCGTGGTTTTTCTCGGGCTTACCCTTCTTGGGTTTCTCGCCGCCAATCTCGCCGGCCGCAGCCTGATCCGGCTTGGCGAGGCGATCCTTGCCCGCATGCCGGTCGTGCGCTCGATCTACAAGAGCGTGAAGCAGATTTTCGAGACTGTTTTCTCGCAATCGGGCGCGACGTTTCGGAAGGTGGGGCTGATCGAATTTCCGGGCAAGGGCGCCTGGTCCCTCGTCTTCATCTCGACGCCGCCCGGAGAGGTCATCGGCGAGCACCTCGCTCCCGGCGAGGCCTATGTCTCGGTGTTTTTGCCCTGCACGCCGAACCCGACCACGGGCTTTTACTTCTTCCTGCCGGCGCGGGACGTCATCGAGCTCGCGATCGCGCCCGACGAGGCCCTCAAGCTCATCGTATCTTGCGGCGTGATCCAGCCCGATGCGTCGGTCGTGCTCGCCGCGCGCGCCCAAAATCCGGAGGTCGCCGCCGCCTGAAGAGGGAAGCGGGAGCCGGTTTTCCGCCCGCATCCCGATCTGGCGGCCGCCGGCGCAAATTGACCTGCCGCCGCCTTGTGGCTACCACCGGCCCAGCTGTCCCGGCGAAGCCCGGGAATCAGTTCCTTGTCCCCCAAGCGGATGCCGCATGGCTGTCTACACCGAAGTCTCCGACGCGGCTCTCGCCGCCTTTCTCGAAACCTATGACCTTGGCGGCGTTCGCGCGTTGAAAGGCATCGCCGAAGGCGTCGAAAACTCCAATTTCCTCCTCCACACCGAAAAGGGCTACTTCATCCTGACGCTTTACGAAAAGCGCGTCGAGGCGGACAGCCTGCCGTTCTTTCTCGCTCTGATGGATCATCTGGCGGCGCGCGGCCTCAGCTGCCCGCGGCCCGTGAGGGCGCGGTCGGGCTCAGCGCTCGGCCGGCTATCCGGGCGCCCGGCCGCGATCGTCACCTTTCTCGACGGCGTTTGCCGCAATCGGCCCGATGTCGGCGATTGCGAGCGGATCGGCGAGGCGCTCGCCAAACTGCATCAGGCCGCCGCCGATTTCACAGGCTCGCGCGCCAACGCCCTGAGTCTTTCGGCCTGGCCGCAGCTCTTTGCGCCGCTTCGCTTTTGCGCCGACGACGTCGAGTCGGGCCTGGCCGCCGCCATCGCGGCGGAGCTGGCTTTTCTCAAGACCAGATGGCCGCGGGATTTGCCGCGCGGAATCATCCACGCCGATCTCTTTCCGGACAATGTTCTTTTCCTCGGCGATGAGGTGTCGGGGCTGATCGATTTCTATTTCGCCTGCACGGACGACCTCGCCTACGATCTCGCCATCTGCCTCAACGCCTGGTGTTTCGAGCCCGACGGCTCCTTCAGCATCGCAAAGGCGGCGGCCTTGTTCGAAGGCTATCAGCGCGTTCGCCGGTTGACCCCGGCGGAAGCGGCGGCGATTCCCGTGCTGGCCCGCGGCGCCGCCTTGCGCTTCGCCCTGACCCGCCTGATCGATTGGCTGAATGTGCCGGCCGGCGCGCTGGTGAGTCCAAAGGATCCGCTCGAATACATCGGCAAGTTGCGGTTTCATCAGCGCATCGACGAGGCGGAGCAACTGGGCCTTAATCCCCAATGAGTCGCGAGGTGACGATCTTCACCGACGGCGCCTGCTCCGGCAACCCAGGGCCGGGCGGCTGGGGCGCGGTGCTGACCTTCGGCGATCACAAGAAGGAGCTTTGCGGCGGCGAGGCGGCGACGACCAACAATCGCATGGAGCTGACCGCCGCGATCATGGCGCTCGAGGCGCTGACCCGCGCCTGCAAAGTCCATCTCTATACCGATTCAAACTATCTGAAGGGCGGCATTACCGGCTGGATCGCGGGCTGGAAGCGAAATGGATGGCGCACGGCGGACAAGAAGGCCGTCAAGAATGTCGAGCTCTGGCAAAGGCTGGAGGCGGCGGCCGAGCGGCACGACATCGACTGGCGTTGGGTCAAGGGTCACGCCGGCGATGAAATGAACGAGCGCGCCGACGAACTGGCGCGCAAGGGTATGGCGCCTTTCCTGATCAAGCGAAAAGCGACGGGGTAGGGCGGGAACGGCGCGCGATTGAGCTGAAGCGCGATCGTCATCAGATCTGGTTCAGCAGAACCTCGGCGCTCGATGCGTCCGCTTTGCCGGGCGCCGCCTCGATATTCAGCTTCTTCACGACGCCATCCTCGACGAGCATCGAATAGCGCTGCGAGCGAACGCCGAGTCCCCGCTCGGAAAGGTCGAGCGTCAACCCGAGCGCCCTTGCGAAATCGCCGCTGCCGTCGGCGAGAAAGCTGATTCTGTCCGCCGTCCCCGTGTCTTTGGCCCAGGCGGACATGACGAAAACGTCATTGACGCTGGTGACGGCGATCTCGTCGATCTTCTTCTCCTTGAACGCGTCGACCCTTTCGGCGAAACCCGGCAGATGCGTGTTGCTGCATGTCGGCGTAAAGGCGCCCGGAACGCCGAGCAGCACGACCCGGCGTCCCTTGAAAACCTCATCGGTCGTGCGCACCGCCGGACCCTCGGGGGTCATGACGGAGAAGCTGGCCTTGGGAATCCGGTCGCCGGTCTTGATCGTCATTGTTTCTCTCCAGCGGGCGCATTCGCCAAGGCGGGCTCGGCGGCGTGGGCGAGCGATGGCTGCTCCGCAAACATGCCGAGATCTACCGTAAATTCGTAGCTTTGCCGCGGCTGCGCCAACGTCACCGTCACGGGGATTTTCGCGCCGCCCTCCGCCACGCCTTTAGCCGGCGCGGCGACTTGCGGAGGAGGCGCCTCGACTTCGACGATCAGGAACTCGTTCGGATTGTCGGTCTTTTTCGATTCGAAGTACCACCCTTCCGGGAACTCGACGAAAAGATCCGCCGCTGCGCCATCTGGATCGGTCGAATTCGCATCGGCGGTCTCCGGCCCTGCCTTGACGCGCACCCGCCAGGTCGGTTGGACCGCGCCCGCGTCCCGCGCGATGGCGAATTTCGCATCGCGCTGCGCAGCATCGAGGCGCAGCGGCGCTTTCGTCCTGGCGGCTTCGAGGGAAGCAGCCTCCGGCGACGACTCGACCGGCGCCGCGGCGCCAGCCCCAGGCCTTGCCGGCAGCGCGAGCGCCGCCTTGGCCTTGACCGGCAGACAAATCTCACCGCACACCGCATAGTCGAGCGCCAGCGCGAGAATGGCGGGGCGGCTGTCGTCGGCGAGTTCCACGTCGACGGGAAAGATGACGTCGCCGCGATAGCCGAACAGGGCGAAGCCGGCTTCGTCGACGCGCGAGGGCGCCGGATAGAGGACCACCGCCTTTTTGATATTTTCGGAGCCCGCGAAGTCAAAAACGGGCGGTGCGCCGGCTTCGCCGGGGGTCCGCCAATAAGTGTGCACCCCCGGGTCGAGGCGGATCTCCACGCCGGCTCTGTAAGCACCGCTCGCCGGGGCCGGCGCCGCGATCAACCGCGCGGCCGATTTTGTCCCCTCGCTCCAGGCGCTGGCGCTGGCATAGGGGTCGGCGCGTAATTCAGCCATGAATCCCAGCATAAATAGGCTGACGGCCGCGCCTGCGCGACTTAGTCGCGCAGCGCCGTTCAGAAGCTGGAAAGACATTTGCATGACAATCGGTTGATAGCAGGAACCTCTGGATGACAAGTCACGATATTTTGCATGTGCAAGGGCCGCAACCTACATTGAAGTGATTGCGATCAAGGGCCGGTTCGCGACGCGTGGGAGGATGGAGGCGAGTTGGCGGTCGTGGTCCAAGGGCGACGAAATTCAGCAGAATGAGGCGATAACATGGGATCAAAAATGCCTCTCGGGGGTGAACGGCAGGAGCATGGCGGGTTTCTGGACGGGCAATTGCTCGTCGCCATGCCCGGCATGCCGGATAACCGTTTCGCCCGTTCGGTCATCTATCTCTGCGCGCATTCCGAGGAGGGCGCGATGGGAATCATCGTCAACCGTCCGGCGCGCAAGGTGGTCTTCTCCGAGCTGCTGGTTCAGCTTGACGTGATCAAGCCCGATGAGGCCATCCGCCTGCCGGCGCAGGCGGAATCGGTGCAGGTCATGAAGGGCGGTCCGGTCGATACGGGCCGGGGCTTCGTCCTGCATTCCAACGACTTCTTCATCGACAATTCGACGCTGGCGATCGACGGCGCGGTGTCCCTGACCGCGACGATCGACATCCTGCGCGCAATCGCGCGCGGCGCTGGCCCCGATCGGGCGCTGCTTGCGCTCGGCTACGCCGGCTGGTCGGCCGGCCAGCTCGAGGCCGAATTGCAGGAGAACGGCTGGCTCAATATCCCTGCCGATTCATCCCTCATCTTCGACGACGCCCTGGGTTCGAAATACGAGCGCGCGCTGCACAAGGTCGGGATCGATCTGAAGCGGCTTTCGTCCGATCTCGGCCACGCCTGAGTTCGGCGTTGTCGCATTCTCGACGCCGGTTGGATCAATGCGTCCACGGCGTCAGGCGGTATCCTCAAGAGCGCTATTGAGGAGACCGGCCAAATGACAGACCTAACCGACCTCGCCGCGCGCGAAACTGAGATCGCCGAAAAAACAAAAGTCATCACGCATCTGACGCAGACTCTTTCCCATACAAGGAGCTGTCTGGAAATTGCACGCACGGCGCTGCAAAGCATCGCCGACGATGGGAAAGAAAGCCACGCCCGCTGCCGCGAGATAGCCTCCGAAGCTCTCGGGCGGATCTGAAATAGGCTGAGCTGCTTTCGAGCCGCGGGGTTAGGCCGCGATGGTCGCGGCGCCGACGAGCTTGCGCGCGTCGGCCGCGCTGATCGGATGCCCGAAGGCGAAGCCTTGCGCATATTCGCAGCCGAGCTGGTAGAGCTCGATGGCGTCGGATTCGGCCTCCGCGCCTTCGGCGACGACCTCCATGCCGAGATCATGCGCGAGCGCCACGATCGAGCGCAAAATGACCGGACGGGCGCCGACGCCATTGTGGCGCACGAAGGAGCGGTCGATCTTGATGGTGTCGAAGGGGAAGCGCTGCAGGTAGGCCAGCGACGAATAGCCGGTGCCGAAATCGTCGAGCGAGAGGCCGGCGCCGAGGTTGCGGATGCGGGTCAGGATTTGCGCCGCATATTCGGGATTCTCCATGACGAGGCTCTCGGTCAGCTCGAGCTTCAGGGAGCCCGGGCTCACCTGGACGCGCGACAATATCGCCTTGACGTCCTGGACGAGGTCGTGACGCAGCAATTGCCGCGAGGAGACGTTGACGCTGGCGAAGATCGGCGGATCGACGTCGAGGGCCCGTTGCCAGGCCGCGAGTTCGTGCGCGGCGCGCTCCAGCGCGAAGATGCCGAGATCGACGATGACGCCGGTCTCTTCGGCGACCGGAATGAATTCGCCCGGATTGAGGCGCCCGAGGCGCGGATGATCCCAGCGCAGCAGCGCCTCGAAGCCTGCGACGGTGCGATCCTCGAGCCGTACGATCGGCTGGAAATAGACTTTCATCTCGTTGCGGTCGAGCGCCTTTGAGAGGTCGGCGGCGAGCCCGAAACGGTCCGAGCGCAAGCTGCGCATCGTCGCCCGGAACACCTCGATGCGGTTGCCGCCAAGGCGCTTGCCATGGCGCATGGCGATTTCGGCATCCTTCAGCATGTCCTCGCGCTTGGCGTGCAATTGCGGGTCGTAGAGCGCCACGCCTATCGAGGCGGTGAGCGGAATCTCCTTGTCGCTGAAGGTCACCGGCGTCGAGGCGACGCGGCGCACCACATTGGCGAGCGCGGTGATCTGTTCGGCGTCCGGTTCCGACACGATGAGGGCGGCGAACTGATCGCCCGAGAGGCGCGCCAGCGTGTCCTGCGGCTTCAGGATGCGGCCAAGGCGCCGCGCAAGGGTGAGCAGGATCGAATCGCCGGCCGAAAGTCCGACCGACTCGTTGATCTGCTTGAAGCGGTCGATGTCGATGCTGATGACGGTCGGGCGGATCTTCGGGTCGCTCTGCGCCATCGCAAGAGCCGCGCCGAGCCGGTCGAAGAACAGCTCGCGATTCGGCAGGCCGGTCAGATTGTCGTGCACGGCGTCGTGCAGCAGCCGCTCCTCGCTGGTCTTGATCTCGGTGATGTCGCTGAGCGAACCGACGATGCGGAGCACCTCGCCGTCGGGACCGACCACGGGCCGCGCTTTCATGCGGTACCAGAAATGCTGTCCGTCGGCGGCGCGCAGCCTGAAATCCTGGTTGATGCGCCCGCGCCTTTGCTCCAGCACGGCGTCGAGACAGGCGCGATAGCGATCACGCTCCGAGGGGTGGAGCACGTCGAGCCAGTTCGAAGCCGGTCCCTCGAGCGCGCCGCGCGGAAGGCCGAGCTGCGCCTCAACCTCGGGACTGACATAGACCCGGTCGGCGGCGACGTCCCAATCGAAGATGATGTCGCCGCTCCCGGTCAGGGCCAGCGCCTTGCGCTCGACATCGGAGACGGCGCCGTGGACGAGGCCGCTGCCGACGAAGGCGTTATGCATGATGGTGAAGCCGATCAGCATCACGATCAGCACGAGGCCGCCGATGAGGGCCGGCGAGACGAGATCATTGGTCAGCGTTCCGGTGACGGTGAAGGCCGCGCCGATGATCCAGGCGAGCAGCAGGAACCAGGTCGGAATCAGCATGACCGCCCGGTCATAGCCGTGGATGGCCAGATAAAGCACGAGAACGAAGCCGACGGCGCCGATGGTGGCGAGCGAAATCCGCGCAACGCCCGCGGCGACAGGCGCGTCATAGACGGCGAGCCCGACCAAAGCGGCGAGGAAAATCAGCCAGATGGCGGCGACATGGGAGGCGCGCACGTGCCAGCGGTTGAGGTTCAGATAAGCGAACAGGAAGACCAGCAGCGTCGCGGCGAGGACCGTCTCGGTTACGGCGCGCCAGATGCGGTCTGACTGACCCGCGGCGCCGAAAATCTTGTCCCAGAAGCCGAAGTCGATGCAGACATAGGCGAGCACGGTCCAGGCCAGAAACGCCGCCGCGGGAAAGATGACGGCACCCCTGACGACGAAGACGATGGTGAGGAACAGCGCAAGCAGCCCCGATACGCCGATGACGATGCCCTTATAGAGCGAGAGACTGGTGATGCGGTCCTTGTAGGCGTCCGGCTGCCAGAGGCGCAGCTGCGGCAGCTTCGGCGTGCGCAATTCGGCGACATAGGTGACGGTCGTGCCGGGATCGAGCGTCAGCCGGAACACGTCGGCGTCGGCGCTTTCCACGCGCTCGGGCGGAAAGCCCTGGCTGGCGGTGATGGCGGAGATGCGCGTCGAGCCGAGATCCGGCCAGATCACCCCGGAGCCGACGAGGCGGAAATGCGGCGCCTCGATCAGCCTCTCGACCTGTTCGCCGGTGTCGTTGGTGAGCGCGAAGACGATCCAGTTCGGGCGCGTTCCCTCTTCCTTGGCGCGCACCTCGATGCGGCGGACGATGCCGTCCGCGCCCGGCGCCGTCGAGACGAGCAGGCTATCCCCCATCGAATTGTAGCTTTCGACCGCCTTGGTGAGGTCGATCACCTGCGCGTCGAGGGGGACCCGCACCGATTCGATGGCTTTGGCCGGGCTCAAGCTCGCCGCGAGCGCGGCAAGCAGGATCAGATGGCGCAGGATCCGATGGCGAAGTTGATGCGCTGTGCCCGACAAGATTGGTTTGCCTGTGGAATGGATCGTCCGGGGCCGGACAGTTCGAGCCTCGAGGAAGAGACGAATTCGCAGCTGAGCACGAGAGTTACGGATTATTCAAGTCGGTTTTGAGACCGCCGGCGGCGGAGAAAAACCGGCAAGACGGCCATCGCCTCAGCGCCTTGCGGGCGGCGCCGGCGGCGTCGTTCGGTCGGTTTCGAGAAGGGCGTATAAAAGGTGATCCTCCCAAGCGCCATTGATGCGCAGATAAGCGCGGGCGTAACCTTCGCGTCTGAAGCCGACGCGCTCGAGAAGCTTGAGCGAGGCTTTGTTATGGGGCAGGCAGGAGGCCTCGATGCGGTGCAGCCGGAGCGCGCCGAACGCAAATCCGACCGCGGCGCGCACGGCGCGGGTCATGAAGCCGTTCTGCGCATAGGGCGCGCCGATCCAGTAGCCGAGCGTCGCGGCCTGCACCACGCCGCGCTTGATCTGGCCGAGGGTCAGGCCGCCGAGCAGCGTGTCGTCGTCGCGGAAGATGAGGAACGGAAACGCTTCGTTGCTTTCGATCTCCTGCTGATGGCGGCGCACGCGCCGTCGGAACGCGGTTCGGGTCAGATCGTCGCCCGGCCATGTCGGCTCCCAGGGCGTGAGAAACGCGCGGCTGCGTTCGCGCAGGGTCGACCAGGCCTCGAAGTCGCGCATTTCGGGCGGCCGCAGATAGACGCCCTCGCCGCGAACGAAATTGACGTTTTCGCTGTTCGGGCCGATCCGGAAAAGCGCCACCCCCACCGCCTCCCTCAACACGCGCGCAGACGTTGCGCGATGCGGTGCGGACTTAAAACCTTGCCGACCGGCCCGATGGCGGCGACCGTTGGCGCAGAGCCAAGGGCGCGCGCCCCGGCGGCGCGAATATGCGCGATGTCGAGTCCATCGATCATGGCGATGATCTCCGCGCGCGAGAGCACGCGGTCGAACGCCATGACCTGCCGCGCGATCTGCTCGCAGCGCGGCGAGGGCGATTCGAGCGCGGCGAGAAGCGAGACCTTCATCTGCGCCTTGGCGCGCCGCGCCTCCGCTTCGGTCAGCCCCTGCGCCGCCTCGCCGAGACAATCGAGGGCGACCGGCACCAGCTCCGCGACGTCCTTCGCGCCGGTCGCCGCGTAGAAGCCGAACAGCCCGGTGTCGGAATAGCCCCAATGGAAGGCGTGGATGGCGTAGGCGAGGCCGCGCGTTTCGCGCACCTCCTGGAACAGGCGCGAGGACATGCCGCCGCCGACCGCATTGGCGAACACCTGCAGGGCGTAGAAATCGTCGTCGGCGTATGAGAGCCCCTCGAAGCCGATGACGATATGGGCTTGTTCGAGCCTGCGCTTCAGCCGCAGTTCGCCGCCAAGATAGCGCGCCGCCGGCTCGGCGCTGGCCGCGCGGCCGGCGGGAAGCCCGCAAAAGCGCCGCTCCACCTCGTCGCAGATGCGCTCATGCTCAATCGCGCCGGCCGCCCCGAAGACGGTCGCGCCGCTGCTGTAATGGCTTTCGAGATAGACGCCTATTGAATCGCGGCTGAAGCGGGAGATTTGTTCCGGCGTGCCGAGAATTGGCCGGCCGATCGGCTGGTCGGGAAAAGCCGAGGCGTTGAAAAGATCGAAGACGAGATCGTCGGGCGTATCCTCGACCGCGCCGATTTCCTGCAGGATCACGCCCTTTTCGCGTTCCAGCTCATCGGTGTCGAAGATGCTGTCGGTCACGATGTCGGCGAGGATGTCGATGGCGAGCGGCGCGTCCTCGGCGAGCACATGGGCGTAATAGGCGGTGTGCTCCGTGCTCGTCGCGGCGTTGAGATCGCCGCCGGCCGCCTCGATCTCCTCGGCGATGGCGCGCGCGCTGCGCCGCTGCGTGCCCTTGAAGGCCATGTGTTCGAGGAGGTGCGAGAGCCCGTGCTCGCTTGCGCGCTCGTGGCGCGAGCCGGCCCCGATCCAGACGCCGAGCGCGGCGGTCTCAAGATGCGGCATGGCGTCAGTCACGACGCGAATCCCCGACGGCAGCGTGGTCACGCGGGCGCTCATGACGCGACCTTCTGGCTGAGGACGGCGTCGCAGATGAAGCGCTCGATCTCGCCCTGATCGCTCGGCAGCAGCGAAAAATGCTCGGGCTTTTCATGGAGGCCGGCAAGATGGGGCGGCAAGGCCGGGCGGACGCCGGTCGCGGCCTCGATCGCGTCGGGGAATTTGGCGGCGTGCGCAGTGCCGAGGACGACGAGCGGCGTTCGCGCGCCGCGCAACTCGGCCTCGCGCCGCGCCGCGCTGAGGCCGACGGCGGTGTGCGGATCGGCGAGATAGCGCGCCTCGCGCCAGAGTCTTGCGATTTCCGCGCTGGTCTGCGCCTCGCTGACGCTGAAGGCGTCGAAGTCGGCGCGGATGGCGGCGAGCGCCGCGGCGTCGATGTCGAACGCGCGGGATTGGGCCAGCCCGGCCATTTTGGCGCGGACCGCGGCGCCGTCGCGGCCATAGGCCTCGAACAGGAGCCGCTCGAAATTGGACGAAACCTGAATGTCCATCGAAGGCGACTGCGTCGCCTGCACCTCGCCGAGGGCGTAGGTCCCGCTCGCCAATGCGCGCGGCAGGATGTCGTTGGCGTTCGAGGCGATCACCAGCCGCTCGATCGGCAGGCCCATGCGCTTGGCAATGAAGCCGGCGAAAATATCGCCGAAATTGCCAGTCGGCGTGACAAAGGAGACTGGCCGGAAGGGCGCGCCGAGCGCGGCGGCGCTGGTGAAGTAATAGACGGTCTGGGCGAGGATGCGCGCCCAGTTGATCGAGTTCACGCCGCAAAGGTTGAGCTTTTCGCGCAGCGCCCTGTTGGCGAACAGCGCCTTGATGGCGGCTTGCGCGTCGTCGAAGGAGCCCTGGACGGCTATGGCGTGAACGTTTGCGGCACCGACCGTCGTCATCTGGCGGCGCTGAACGTCGGAGACCCGCCCGTGCGGATAGAGGATGAACACGTCGACCTGCGAAAGGCCGGAGAAGGCCTCGATCGCGGCCGCTCCCGTATCGCCGGAGGTCGCGCCAATGATGGTCGCACGCTGGCCGCGCGCCTTCAGCGCATGGTCGACGAGCCGCGCCAGAAGCTGCATGGCGAGGTCCTTGAACGCGAGCGTCGGACCGTGAAATAGCTCCAGGGTGAAGAGATTGGCGTCGAGCTGGACGAGGGGCGCGACGGCGGGATGGCGGAAGCCTTGATAGGCGGCCTCGATCATGGCGCGGAGGGCTGCCGGGGCGATCTCGCCGCCAAGATAGGGCGCGATGACGGCCTCTGCGACCTCGGCGTAGGATTTGCCGGAAAAGCCTGCGATCTCGTCGCGGCCGAGCTGCGGATAGGCCTCAGGCAGGTACAGGCCGCCGTCAGGCGCGAGGCCCGCGATCAGCGTCTGCATAAACGAAAGCGGCGCGGCCTCGCCGCGAGTCGAGATATATTTCAACTGATGAGGTCCACGTCCCGCGACGGCAAACGGTTCATATCTCTATCATAGTTCGGATGAGGCGGGCAGCAGGAAGAGGCGGCGCTCACTTTATGGAAATCAGCAGAATATGGCGCAATTAGAGCGTTTCGCCCGAGGCTGGCCCGGTTCTCAGCCAAGAAAGCGCGATAAAACAAGTAATTAAAACTCTAGCTGCGGCGGCGCGCGAAAGCGATGAACACGCCGGCGAGCGCGACGGCAAGCCCGAACCAGGTCAGGGCGTAGGCGAGGTGATTGTTCGGAAACGTCAGCTCGCTCGCGCCGCCGCGCGGCCAACCTCCGGGCGCGGGACCCAGGTCGGCGTCGACGCTGAAGGGCGCGGCCGGCGCCAGTCCGAAATGATGGGCGATCAGGGCCGGATCGCGGGTAAAATATTGGCCGGTCTCAGGATCGTCGGCGGGCGTGAAGAAGTTCCGCGATTCGGGCTGGCGCATCAGCCCGGTCACATGCGTGCGACCCTCGATCTCGCCGCGCGCCGCCGGATCCTTGAGGTCAATAGGAACGAAGCCGCGATTGACGATGACGAAAGCCCCCGAGTCGAGCTTCAGCGGGGTCAGGACCAGATAGCCAGGCTCGCGCGCGGGGCCGCCTGCGGGACGGAAGACCAGCGCCTCCTTGTCGTTCTCGAAGACGCCGTCGAGTTCGACGTGGCGGTATTCGTAATCCTCGGGCCGCAGCTGCGCCCACTGGCTCAGCGGCGGCAGCGGTTGCACCGCCGCCTTGGCGCGCGCGGCGATCTCGGCGATCAAACCTTCTTTCCAGGCGAGCCGCTGCAATTGCCAGGCGCCGAGAAAGATCAGGAAAACGCAGCCGACCAGCGTCGCGACGGCTGGCCAGAGCAGGCCGCGCGGGGGCCGGCGCTGTGCTCCATCCAGCGTCAACGCCTGAGCCGCCCCTCTTCCGCCTGGGTTTGATATTGCCGGGCGACGAGCAATCCTTTCAGGGGCCGCAGCAGGCCGAGGCAGACGATCGCCGTCAAAGGCAGAAATACGACCATGTGAACCCACATTGGCGGCTCGAAGACGAGTTCCGTCCAGAGGGCCGCCCCGAGGACGATGAAGCCGCCAATCAATGAAATGAATACGGCGGGGCCATCGGCTGAATCGGCGAAGCTGTAATCGAGCCCGCAAACGTCGCACGCGGGCGCGAGTGCGGCGAAGCCCTTGAAAAGCGCGCCCCGCCCGCAGCGCGGGCAATGGCCCGTCAGCCCGGCGACGAAGGCCGAGGTTTGTGAGTGATCGCCGTCGCCCATTCTGGAGAATCCTCAAACATGCGCGTAAATTGGAGCCGGCTTGCTGCGCGCGCAAGCGCTCATTACACCCTTCGGCGGGCGAAAGACAGATTTGCGGGCGGGCGAAAGACCGTTTTGCCTCGATGCGTCAAATCCGCATAGGCTGCGACGAAGAACGACGCGTTTCGAGGAGAGGACTTTCGTGACGTCCAGACTAACCGCCGTCTACAGGGTGCGCGCGCGGCCGGGCGACATTGAGGCGCGCGCCGCGGCCATCGCGGTGGAGCAGAGCGTCGAGATGCCGCTATCCGCCATCCATGACGCTTCCATTCTGTCGGAGATCGTCGGCGAGGTGACGGCAATCGACGAGCGCGGCGACGGCGCGTTCGACGTCAGCATCGACCTCGCGGCCGCGACGGTTGGCGCCGACGCCGGTCAACTCGTCAATATGCTGTTCGGGAATACGTCCCTGCATGATGACGTCATGCTGTCCAGCGTCGCCTTTCCGCGCGAGATGCTGAGCGCGTTTGGCGGTCCCTCGCATGGCCTTTCGGGGCTTCGCGCGCGCGTTGACGCAAAACGAAGGGCGATGACATGCTCGGCTCTGAAGCCGCAGGGACTCGGGCCGGACGATCTCGGCAAGCTTGCTTTCGAGCTGGCGATGGGCGGTCTCGACTTCATCAAGGACGACCACGGGCTCGCCAATCAATCCTACAGCCCCTTTGCTGACCGGACGCGCGCCTGCGCCGCGGCGGTCCGCAGGGCGAGCGACCGCACGCATCATCCGACGCGCTACGCGCCGAGCCTGTCGGGATCTTACATCGACATGCAGCGCCAGCTGGATCTTGCACGCGAAGAGGAACTGGACGCCGCGCTGATCGCGCCGATGATCGCAGGCCCCTCGAATTTCCACGCCTTGCGCCGCAATAATCCCGACTTCGCTTTTCTCGCGCATCCGACGATGACGGGCGCGCGCGTCTCGCCGATCCTGTTCGCGCAGCTCTTTCGCTTGTTTGGCGCCGACGCCTCGATCTTCCCAAATTATGGCGGACGGTTTGGCTATTCGCTCTCGACCTGCAAAGCGATCGCCGCGGGCCTTCTTGGCAGCTTCAGCGGTCTCGCGCCGAGCGTTCCGGCGCCGGCCGGAGGCATGAGCCTCGAGCGAACGCCCGAGCTGCTCGACTGCTATGGCGAAGACGTCATGCTGCTGATCGGCGGAGCGCTGCTCAGCGCGCCGCGCGAGAGCCTTGCGGCGGAGACAGCGCGTTTCGTCGGCGCCGTCGCGCGCCATTGCTACCTATAAGGGACGGGCGGCGGACGCTCGCCCTCACCCGCGGGCCTGGCGGACTTTTCGATTGATGTCAGCCAATGTCCGGCGAACTGGAAGCACGGCGCGCATGGCCTCGGACTTGATGGCGTCGGCGGTTGGGTTGGCGCCGGGACGGGGCGGACGCAGCGACAGCCGCCGCAGATAATAATTCGCGGCCCTCGCCCGCCCGCGCGCCCGCATCTGCCTAGTCTCGAACACCATCGTATAGGAGATCGACCGCGACCCCCTCGTCTCCACCCAATGCGGAGCATTTTCCGGCTGGTGCAGGCCGAGTCCGGGTCCAAGGGGGAAGACATGCTCGCGCGATGGTTCGCGGCCCTCAAGATCGACCTGCGCGATCGAGACGCGGCCGCTGCGATAGAAGGCCTCGAGTTCGGGCTCGCTCACGACGCTTGGCGAATAGAGATGATAAATCTTCTCGCCTTCGATTTGAGAGAAGAATCCGACCTCGGGGTCGAAATGGAACGGCGTCGTCGTCGCCGACGAACTGATCAGCAAGCCGCCTTCGATCCGGGCGATGTCCTCGCGGACGAGCCCGACAAGCCGCTCGGCGACCTGCTTGAACAAATCCTCGAGGAGGTCGCGAAACCGCGGGTCATAATCTTCCGGGCGTTTCAACAAAACGCGATAAGAGCCGGAATTCAGGCGTCGCATCGCCTCATGCGGCTCGAAGGGGGCGACGGGCACCGAGGTGAATACAGTGCCCGGCGTCTTCGCGCTGTGGGCGACGTAATAGTCTCGGTTGATGCCGGCGTATTTTTCCGCCAAAATCTGTAAATTGTCGAATTTCAATATATCCAGCGTCGAAAGTGAATGCGTGAAGCCGAAAGGCTCCTGGTTGAACGTGGATCTCAAGATTTCTGGCTCGATATTCAATCGAGCGGGACAGTCCAGCGCAACCATTGACGGCCTCCTGCTAACTGAAGGCGAAACCAAGGAGCTTTGTCTGCGGATCGGCGCACGCTATCGCCGCGCAACCCTCGATATAATAGAGAATAGCATACAACCTGGACCCTTCGAAAGGGTTGTGATGCGCCATTGGAGCGCGATGAGGAAAAGCGGAATCCGCATTTCCACTCGCATCGCGCTCTAAAACATTGGAATCGATCACGTTCGCGATTTTGGATTGATTCAATCCAAAATCACTATGATCTGGAAGTCTTGGTCCGGCTTTGCCGGTTGGCTTGGGAAGGGCGCCGAATGCCGAAAGGAAAATCGATCAGCGTCGGCGACGAGCCGACGCCTTTGCGCAGGTCCGTCGATGGGTATCGCTGGGAGGGCGTTCCCAATCTCCCTTATAAGGAGGCCGACAGCGCGCCGTTCCGGGCGATCTCGCGGCAGACCCTGTTCTCGGACCCGCGCCTCGACGGCGAATTGCGCTATTTCGAGATCGAGGTAGGGGGATTCTCCACGCTCGAACGGCATAAGCACATGCATGGCGTGATGGTGCTGCGCGGCCGCGGCCGATGTCTCGTCGGCGACGCGGTCCACGCCTTGAGCCCGCACGATCTCGTCGCCATCGCGCCCTGGACCTGGCATCAGTTCCGCGCGGACGCGACCGAGCCGCTCGGCTTTCTTTGCCTCGTCAACGCCGCGCGGGATCGTCCGCAATTGCCGACCGCGGAGGAGCTGGCGGCGTTGCGGGCGGCTCCAGCGGTCGCGGCGTTTCTTGACGGCGTTTGCTGACGTCCGCACGGAGTCGAGTCCGGCGCGGACAACGCAAACGAAAAGGGCGGCCGAAGCCGCCCTCAATTGCGATCTGTCCCGGCCTCAGTGCTCGAAGGCCGCGCCCCAGGTCCCCCATACATAGATGCAGGTGAACAGGAACAGCCAGATCACGTCGACGAAATGCCAGTACCAGGCGGCGAACTCGAAGCCGAGGTGATGGTCGAGCGACAATTGGCCGATCAGGGCGCGCAGCAGGCAGACGGCGAGGAAGATCGTGCCCATGATGACGTGAAAGCCATGGAAGCCCGTCGCCATGAAGAAAGTCGAGCCGTAGATCGACCCTTTGAACGCAAACGGCGCGTGGATGTATTCATAGGCTTGCACGGTGGTGAAAAAGATGCCGAGCAGGATCGTCAGGGTGAGCCCCCACTTGAGCCCCTTGCGGTCGCCGTGCAGCAGGGCGTGATGCGCCCAGGTCACCGTGGTGCCGGACGTCAACAGGATCAGCGTGTTAAGCAGCGGCAGATGCCAGGGATCGATCGCCTCGATGCCCTTTGGCGGCCAGACGCCGCCGGTGAAGTCGGCGCGCATGTATTGTATCGCGGAGCCGGGAAAAAGGCTCGTGTTGAAAAAGGCCCAGAACCAGGCGACGAAGAACATCACTTCAGAGGCGATGAAAAGGATCATGCCGTAGCGAAGGCCGATCTGCACGATCCGCGTATGGTAGCCCTCGGCCGATTCCTTGATGACGTCGACCCACCAGGATCCCGCCACGAAAAGAAGCGCGATGACGGCGGCGCCGAAGACGAGGCCCTCCGGCTTGAAGTTGCCGAAGGAGAGATGCTTCATCCAGATGATGCCGCCGACCGCGAGGCCGAACGCCGCGATCGCCCCCAAGGCCGGCCACGGGCTTGGATCGACGAGGTGATAATCGTGGTGGGGTTTCGCGTGGACATCCGACATCAGATCCGACCTTCTTTCCGTCTGAAGGCTCAATCGAGCCCAAAGAGAATTATAACCGTCCGCAACTTGGTTTCTCAACTGGCCGCCGGGGCGCCGCGACCGATTTTCTCCGCCCCGCTCGAATTCTCCGCGCTAGAGCGGTTTTCCCGCCCCGGGCTTGCCGTCGCCGACCGCAAGCGGGCCTGACGGTTTTGAGGCAAAAAACGTGTAGGAGAGGGTCACCGTGTCGACGTCCTTGAGGCCGCTGTCCTGCTCGAGAGCCGGGTCGAGGAAGAACACGACCGGCAGCTCCGCGCTCTCATGCGCGTCGAGCTTCTGCTCGCTGAAGCAAAAACAGCTGATCTTGTCGAAATAGGCGCCGGCGCTGTCGGGACCGACATTGTACATCGCCTGCGCGGAGACCGCGCGATCGGAGCGATTGGCGACCTTGAAGAAAACCGTGGCGGTCTTGCCGGTTCGCAGCGTGATTTGCGGCGTTTCCGGCTCGAAGCTCCAGTCGAGGCCCGGCGCGACATTGGCGTCGAAGCGCACGACGAGATCGCGCTGGCCCTGATGCGTCGGGGCGACTTCCGCGATCCGCGGTACGCCGCCATAGCCGGTCGAGGCGCAAAACAGCCGGTAGAGCGGGACGGCGGCGAAGGAAAGCGCCAGCATGGCGAGGCTCGCCCCGGCGGCGACCGCGGCGATGGCGCCGGCGCGACGGGCGTTGCGGATGCGAGGCTGGTCGGGCGAAGCGGTCATGCCGGCCTCAAAGGGGACGATCGAGCACGGCGGGCCCGAGCTTGACGATCGTCACGACATAAACGAGCAGGACGAACAGTCCGATCGCAAGTCCGATAGCGACATTGCGCTGGCGCCGGCTCTTCTCCTGCGCCGTCGTCAGCCGGATGCCTTCCGGTTTTTTGTCGATCGGCAAAGGGCTCACCATGGCATGGACAGCGACTTGGACATTGCGGGCAGCGCGAGGGCGAGCGCGCGCTCGCCGACGATCTCGGCGAACAGCAGGGAGAGATAGAGGATCGAGAATCCGAACATCCGCATGGCGAATCGATTGGCCTGCTCGCCATCGCGAACGAGATAGACCCGGACCGCATGGAAGAGGAACAGCGCGCCGAGCGCGAACGCCAGAACGCCATAGACGGGCGAGGCGAAACCCATGAGCCAGGGCGTCAGGCCAACCGGGGCGAGAACGAGGGAATAAAGAAGAATGTCGCGCCGTGTGCGATCGGCGCCCTTGACGTTCGGCAGCATCGGAATGCCGGCGCGGGCGAAATCATCCGCCTTGACGAGGGCGAGCGCCCAGAAATGCGGCGGCGTCCACACGAAGATGATGGCGAAGAGCGAGACGCTGGCGAGGCTGAGATGGCCGGTCGCGGCGAGCGCGCCGACCATGGGCGGGAACGCGCCGGCGGCGCCGCCGATCACGATGTTCTGCGGCGTCGAGCGCTTGAGCTGCATCGTGTAGATGGCGACATAAAAGAAAATCGTGAAGGCGAGCAGCGCCGCCGCGGCCCAGTTGGCGACGAAGCCGAGCGTGAAAACCGAGAGGACGGCGAGGACAAGGCCGAAGGTCAAGGCCTCCTGCCGCGTCACCCTGCCGGCCGGGATCGGCCGGTTGCGGGTGCGCCGCATCACCGCGTCGATATCGGAATCAAACCACATGTTGAGGGCGCCGGACGCGCCCGCGCCGACCGCGATGGCCAGAAGCGAGGCGAAGCCGATGATCGGGTTGACGGGCGTCGGCGCGATCAGGATGCCGGTCAGGGCCGTGAAAATGACGAGCGACATCACGCGCGGCTTCATCAGCGCGATAAAATCGCCGGGCGTCGCGCTCGAGACCGTGACGCCCTGACTGGCCGCGCTGCTATCGCTGATGAAGCTCATGGGACATTTTCTGTTTTTGAGATCTGCGGCTCCGGAGGGGCCGTGGCGGGCGCCGGGCGTCCCCGATTTTCAAGGACGCCCGGCGCCGGTTTTCAGTCAGTGGTCGGTGCTCGCGATTTGCGGCAAGGTCTCGAAAGTGTGGAAGGGCGGCGGCGAGGGCAGCGTCCATTCGAGGGTGGTCGCGCCGACGCCCCACGGATTGTCTCCGGCGAGCCGCTTTTTCGCGAAGGCGTCGTAGACGATATAGAGGAACAGGATGACGCCGGCGAAGGAGATGTAGGAGCCGATAGACGAAATCCGGTTCCACAGCGTATAGGCGTCGGGATAATCGATGTAGCGGCGCGGCATGCCGGCGAGGCCGAGGAAATGCTGCGGGAAGAAGGTGAGATTGACGCCGATGAACATCATCCAGAAATGGATGTTCGCGTGCTTCTCATTGTAGAGGTAGCCCGACATCTTCGGGAACCAGTAATAGAAACCCGCGAACAGCGCGAAGACGGCACCGAGCGAGAGCACGTAGTGGAAATGCGCCACGACGTAATAGGTCTCGTGGAAAGCGCGGTCGATGCCGGCGTTGGCGAGCACGACGCCGGTCACGCCGCCGATGGTGAAGAGGAAGATGAATCCCACGGCCCAGAGCATCGGCGTGCGCAGCGAGATCGAGCCGCCCCACATGGTGGCGATCCAGGAGAAGATCTTCACGCCGGTCGGCACCGCGATCACCATCGTCGCGAAGACGAAATAGCGCTGCGTGTCGAGCGACATGCCGACCGTGTACATGTGGTGCGCCCAGACGACGAAGCCGACGATGCCGATCGCCACCATCGCATAGGCCATGCCGAGATAGCCGAAGATCGGTTTCCGCGAGAAGGTCGAGACGATATGGCTGATGATGCCGAAGCCGGGCAGGATCAGGATGTAGACTTCGGGATGGCCGAAGAACCAGAACAGATGCTGGAACAGCAGCGGGTCGCCGCCGCCCGCGGGATCGAAGAAGGTCGTGCCGAAATTGCGGTCGGTGAGCAGCATGGTGATCGCGCCCGCGAGCACCGGCAGGGACAGCAACAGCAGGAAGGCGGTGACCAGCACGGACCAGGCGAACAGCGGCATCTTGTGCAGGGTCATGCCCGGCGCGCGCATGTTGAAGATCGTGGTGATGAAATTGATCGCGCCGAGGATCGACGAGATGCCGGCGAGATGAAGCGACAGAATGAGGAAGTCCATCGCCGGACCGGGCGAGCCCGCGTTGCTGGAGAAGGGCGGGTAGAGCACCCAGCCGCCGCCGAAGCCTTTCATGCCGGGCGAACCATCCATGAACATGGAGGTGAAGCCAAGCGCGAAAGAGGCCGGCAGCAGCCAGAACGAGATATTGTTCATGCGCGGGAAGGCCATGTCCGGCGCGCCGATCATGATCGGAACGAACCAGTTGCCGAAGCCGCCGATGAGCGAGGGCATCACCATGAAGAAGATCATGATGATGCCGTGCATCGTGATGGTCACGTTGTAGAGATTCTTCGCCGAATCGATCGCGGTGTCGGGCGAGGCGCCCAACATCTCGGCGAGATGATTGAACACCTGAATGCCGGGTTCCTGCAGCTCCATTCGCATCAGGACCGAAAGCAGGCCGCCGAAGACGCCGGCCGTGATCCCGAAGATGAGATACATCGTGCCGATGTCTTTATGATTGGTCGAATAGACGTAGCGCCGCCATCCGGTCGGATGCCCATGCTCTTCGTGCTGGGCCGTCGCTCTCGCATCCATCAGGAGTCTCCTCGAAATTTGTTACGCCGCTTCGTCTAGCGGGCTGATGGCGCGTCGTTATCGGCCAGGTGAACGGAATCGGGCGCGCGCGACGCAAATTTCTTGGCGGCGGTAGCGAGCCATGTCGTGTATTGTTCGGGGCTCACGACCCGGAAGGCGATCGGCATGAAGGCGTGATTGTTGCCGCAGATGATAGAGCACTGGCCGTAATAGATGCCTTCGCGCTCGGCCTTGAACCAGGTCTCGTTCATCCGGCCCGGAATCGCGTCGATGCGAATTCCGAAGGACGGCACGGTGAAGGAGTGAATCACATCGGCGCCTGTGACCAGCACATGCACCACCTTGCCGACCGGCACGACCGCCTCGTTGTCGACGGACAGCTGGCGGATGTCGCCGGGCTTCAAATCGGATTCGGGGATCAGATAGGAATCGAAGCTGAAGCCGCCGCCCTGATCCTTTGGATAGTCATAACTCCAGTACCACTGATGGCCGGTGACCTTGACGGTGATGTCGGCTGGCGGCACGACGAGTTGATGCGTCAGCAGGCGGAAGGAGGGGATGGCGATGATGACGAGGATCATCACGGGGAGCACGGTCCAGGCGACTTCCAGCGTCGAATTATGCGTCGTCTGCGCCGCGACCGGATTTTTGGTCTCGTTGAACCTGAAGATCACATAGGCGAGCAGGGCGAGGACGAAGAGGCAGATGACGGTGATGATCGGCAGCAGGATCCAGTTGTGGAAGAAATGCATCTCGTGGGCGATCGGGGTGACCGCTTCCTCGAAGGTGATTTGCCCGGGGCGGGGAAATCCGTCGGCATGCGCGGCGCCGGCGGCGAGCGCGGCGAGAGAAAACGCGGCGGGGAATATGACCGTCTGGAGCTTTTGGCCCAGGCGCGGGTGAAAGTTTTGTGCGAGACGCGCGAAGGGGCTGGCAAATCTCATTGAGGTCGATACTCCCGTTGCACGGCTGTTCATTTCCGATTCGCCCCGCCATCAGGAGGGCCGGACGCCGGCTTGAATAGTTCCAAACCACAAAACCGGCATTGACGCAATCGACCGTCCGCGCTCAGCCCTTGCGGCATAAAGGCGCGAGCACCCTGGACGCCTTGAACCGCGATGCAAGGCCCCCCAAGGCGATGCCCCGGCTTTACTTGACCGCCCCAATTACTTGACAGCCCCAAGCGATTTGCTAGGCAGCGTGGGTCGGCGCGGGAATATCGCGAAAATTCGGGGCCAGACGCGCAATTCGAGTTTCGGAGACAGTATGGCCGTCGAACAGCATCACACCCAGGGCGCCCGCGCACGCGCCGCGGGGCCTTTTTTCTGCGCCGCATGGCTCTGCGCCGCGGTCGTCGCTTTGGGTCTTCTCGCAAGCGCGGGCGCGGCGCGCGCGCAGGGCGTCGTCAAGGCCAAGCACGGCGACTGGGAGCTGCGCTGCGAGACGCCTCCCGGCGCCGCCAAAGAACAATGCGCCCTGCTGCAGAGCGTCGCCGCCGAAGACAAACCGAACATCAATCTCGTCGTCATCGTGCTCAAGACGGCGGACGGCAAAAGCAAGCTGCTGCGCGTCATCGCGCCGCTCGGCGTTCTGCTGCCCTCGGGCCTCGGGCTCAAGATCGACAACGTCGACGTCGGCCGCGCCGGCTTCGTGCGCTGTCTTCCGACCGGCTGCGTCGCCGAGGTCGTGATGGAGCAGAAACTGATCGATCAAATGAAAAGCGGCGCCAACGCGACCTTCATCATTTTCCAGACGCCGGAGGAAGGCACCGGCATTCCTCTCGCGCTGGCCGGTTTCAAGGACGGCTTCGACGCCCTGCCGTGACCGCGTTTTTGAGGCGGGCCTGACGCACGCAATCCGTTTTTTTGAGAGCCGCCCGGCCTCGCAGCTCCTTGGCCTCGCAGCTAAAAAACCGATCCTATTCGGCGGCGTCGCGATGGACGGCAAGGCGCGTCGCGGCGGTCGCCGCAAGCGCCGCGACGACTTGCGTCAGCGCGGCGCGGACCTCGGCGAAGCGCTCCGACCGCGTCACGGTCTGTTCGTCCATATAAAGGGCGCGGCTGACCTCGATCTGGAGCGCATGGCGATTGGCGCCGGGGCTGCCGTAGTTCTCCGTGATGAAGCCGCCGGCGTAAGGCTTGTTGCGCGCGACATTGAAGCCAAGGCGCCGCAATTCGCTCTCGGCGGCGTCGACGAGGACGCCGGCGCAACTCGCGCCATGGCGGTCGCCGAGCACGAAGTCGGCGCGCGGCCGTGCGTCGTTCGCCGGCGTCCGGCTCGCGACGCCGGCCGGACCGATGCCGGCGGGATAAGCGCCGGACGGCATCGAATGACAATCAATCAGCACGGCGAGCCCGAAATGCAGCTGCGCGCGGTCGATGAGGCCGCTGAGCCGCGCGTGATAGGGCTTGTAGTGCCTTTCGATGCGGGCGAGCGCCTCGTCGAGCGGCAGCCGCGCGGCGTAAATCTCCTGCGCCTGGCCGACCACGCGCGGAATCGTGCCAAGGCCGCCGGCGACGCGGATCGAGCGCGTATTGGCGAAGGCCGGCAGCCGCCCGTCGAACATGCGCGGATCGAGTTCGTAAGGCTCGCGATTGAGGTCGAGATAGGTGCGCGGGAAACGCGCCCGGATCATCGGCGCGCCGAGGCCGCGGCCGCCATCGAAAAGCGCATCGACGAAAGCGTCCTCGGAGCGGCGCAGCTGGAGCGCGCTGAGCCGCGTCCGCTCAAGGAAGCGGCGCGGATAGACGTCGCCGGAATGGGGCGATGAAAACACCAGCGGACAGCCAAGTGCGTCCGGCTCGATCACCTCGAAGCCTGGATCAAGCTCCGGATCATAAAGGCGAGGACTCTGGCCGGGCGGCTCGGAAGTCACTGATTTCCCTCAGCAAAGCTCAAGCTTCGCAAGCTCTGGAAAAATTCTAAGCCGGACAAGTCTGCCAAGGACGCGGCCCGCTGTCCACATCTATCGTCGGCGCGCGGGCCCACCGGAGCGCCTTTTGCGGAGCAGCCTCGGTCGCTGCGTCGCGGACGGGACAAATTTGTCACGGCCCGCTGGAAATATTTCGGAACTCTGCGGAAACTGCGATAGCTCTGTTTGCCGCTGTGAATTTTCATGGGATTTTTACCAAATGGGGCCTTTCCTTGGCCGGCATCGCGAGGCTCCCATGAATGACATGAAAATTCCCACCGAATCCAAAGTCCTTCTCGGCAAGATCCTGCTCGCCGAGGACGACAACGATATGCGGCGTTTCCTCGGCAAGGCTCTGCAGAACGCCGGCTTCAACGTCGCGTCCTTCGACAACGGTCTTGCGGCCTATCAGCGCCTGCGCGAGGAGCCGTTCGAACTGCTGCTGACCGATATCGTCATGCCGGAGATGGACGGCATTGAGCTCGCGCGCCGCGCGACGGAGCTCGATCCCGACATCAAGGTGATGTTCATCACCGGCTTCGCCGCCGTCGCGCTCAATCCCGACAATAACGCGCCGCCGCAGGCGAAGATCCTGTCGAAGCCGTTTCATCTCAAGGATCTCGTCAACGAAGTGCAAAGGATGCTGGCCGCTTGATCACGCGGCCGCGCCGCGCCGGCGGCGCCGGTTTCCGTCAGCGGCGCGCCCTGCTATACTGGTTCGCATGAGCGCATCGACGGCGGATCGCGACCAGGCCAGCGCAGGTTGGTCCGCCCGAATGGAACGATCGGCCAAAACGATTCCCTCCTTGCATCAAACCCGAAAATCTTTCCGCCCATTGGCGCGCGTGGCCTTTATGGCGTTGGCCGTGGCCTTAGCGACCGGCGCCGGGAGCATAGCCGCCGCGCGCGCGGGCGCCTTCGAGGACTGCCTCGCCGGCATCAGGGTCTCGGTTCTGTCGAGCGGCGTCGATGCCGCGACCTTCGACAAGGCGACGCAAGGGTTGCAGCCCGACAACAGCATTTTCGCGCTGGCGGAGGCGCAGCCCGAGTTCAAGACGCCGATCTGGGACTATCTCGCCGGCCTCGTCGATGAGGAGCGCGTCGCGGACGGCCGCGCCATGATGCAGAAGTGGGGGCAGGCGCTGGCGAGCGCTCAGGCGCGCTTTGGCGTCGATGCGGCGACCATTACCGCCATCTGGGGGGTCGAATCCGATTTCGGCCGCAGCTTCGGCACGCGCCCCATCATCCAGTCGCTCGCCACCCTGTCTTGCGGCAATTATCGCGCGGCCTATTTCCGCACCGAATTTCTCGCCGCCCTCAAGATCTTGCAACACGGCGACATCGCGCCCGAGCAATTCGCCGGTTCCTGGGCGGGCGCCTTCGGCCACACCCAGTTCATGCCCTCGACATTCCTGCGCACGGCCGTCGATATGGAAGGCAACGGCAGGAGGGACCTCATCAATTCGGTTCCGGACGCACTCGGCTCGACGGCCAATTACCTTCGTAAGGCCGGCTGGGCGCCGGGCGTCGAATGGGGCTTTGAGGTGCGCCTGCCGGCCCATTACGCCGGACCCTCGGGGCGCACCCGCAAGGAGCCGATGGCGGCCTGGGCAGGGCGGGGGATCACGCGCATCGACGGCGCGCCGCTCGGCGGCGGCCCGGCGGCGGGCCTCCTGCTGCCGGCCGGCCCAGCCGGGCCCGCCTTCCTCGTCACGCACAACTTCGATGCGATCTATTCCTACAACGCCGCCGAATCCTATGCGCTGGCGATCGCGCTGCTCTCCGACCGGCTGCGCGGGCGCCATGGCCTCGTAACGCCCTGGCCGACCAATGATCCCGGCCTCTCCCGCGCGGACCGGCGCGAATTGCAGACGCTTCTCATGCGGCGCGGCTATGATCTCGACGGCAAGGCCGACGGCGTGATCGGGACCAAGACCAAGCAGGCGATCAGCGATTTCCAGGCCAAATCCGGATTGACGCCGGATGGCCGCGCCAGCGTGTCGGTGCTCGCCGCCGCGCGGGGCAAGTGAGAGTCCGCGGCGCGCAATTTCCTGCTCGCCGATGCTTGACCGCCGCCGTATCTCCGCATTCGGCGCGTATATAATTCGCCTGGAATCCGCAAACTTTATTCTGTCTAGTCGTCACGGCGACTTCCCGGAAAGGAATATGATGCGCTCCTGGCTGATCATTTGTGCGCTCGCGGTCATTCTGGCCCTTTGGCGCATGAATGTTTTTATGTGGCCCTGGCATCTTATTTTTGAGTGGTCGGGCGGTCTCTCCGCTGTAGCGGTGGCCGGCGTGACCCTCAAAGCGCTGCATCGGGAAAACGCAAAAAATCCCGGCAAGACCGACGATAATCTTTTTATGTTCATCGCCATTTTGGCGGTGTCGATTTTGACGTTGTCCGCGCTGTTGAATTTTCTGTTTTTCGTCCTGTTATGAGAAGCAGAAAGCTGGGATATCCGCGCGTGACGCCCCGCGGCACCGGCTGGCTCCCAGGCTGCTGAAACTCTATCGACGAGCTTGGACGAATGCGTTTCCTTCTCATCGCAGCTTCGGTCCTGGCCGCCGTGGTCATAGCGTTCTTGGGCCTTCGCCTTTGGCAGTTCTCCCGTCTGTGGCCCAGGGTTTCAACCGAGGTTGTCCAGCTCACACCGGAGAAGCGCGCCATGCTCCAGCGCTTGAGAGCAGAGATTAAGTTCCTGCCGAATGATTATCCGCCTCTTGGGTACACGGGAGCGGCGACGCCGGAAAATCAAGCACGAGCGACAGCGGCCGTGAACGGGGTGATTGATGCGGTGCTCGCTCAGTCCGACGGACTTATCCACGCCAAAGCCGTTTCCGATCTGATCGGAGGCGCGATGAAAGCAGTGAATTCACTCGAGACCGAGGACCGCGATAGGGCCGGGGGTTATATGGTGGAGGTCTGGTACCTCTTGGGCTTCAAGGGTGCGACAGGCCGCTTCGCGTATGGCTCTGCCTACCCCAAACCCCAAGGCTATGGTGAGCCGCTCCCGCCGGGCTGGGCCGCTCCGGACAAGCCACGGCCGATCGACTAACAGGGCCAAGCAACGCCAATGCTTGCTGGAGTATATTTCCAAAACGCACAGCTTCGAGCGCCTTGGCGCGGGCTCGCGCGTCCGGGTCACCGTCGACACGACGGGTCCGCTGGCGTTCCTGTGGATCGCCTCGTCGCCCGCAAGCTGGCCGCGGCCGGTGGAGCAAACCCGGCGCTTCGCCCAATTCGCGCGGGCGCGCTGAACCGCCGCGGCGCTTAAATCACGTAGATCCTGTCCGGCAGCTCGTCCGCGGCGCCGCTTGCGGGAAAGTGCTGGGCGAGCACCTCGCCGCATTGCTCCGCCGCATAGGTCATATAAACGGACGAGCGATTCCGCGGGCGGCGGCTAAACCCCGACGGAAGGCGGTCGGCACCATCCTCTCCATCAGTGCGCTCTGGCGTTGCCCAAACGGCGGTTGACCGCCCTCAAGCAGAAAGCGCTCGCGAAAATGATCATACAAAACCTGATCGTATGTGTTTGCAGCGCGCAGGACTTCGAGCTCGCTCTCGCTTAAGGTCCTGCCCTTTGGAGTCAAGGCGTTATGTGGGGCGTAGCTTCTCGGCATTCTCCAGCCAAACATCCAGCATAAGCGGCGCACCGATTCGTCGTAATCGTCGACGATGCCGACGTAGGAAAGTTCCTTGGCGTTGCGCCACGCTTCGAGGAACATCGCTTCTTCGCTGGGGAACTGCTTTCCGAACCGTTGGTTGGAGAGGAACTGGCACATGCCGTTCCAGCTCATCGTGCAGCGATGGCGCACATATTCCTCCAGCGTGTAGCGCTTGGCGTCCTCATGGGCCAGGGGGCCAAGTTCTTCACCTTCCTGGGGAACCGCGCTATGACGCACCTGGTAGTAGGTCGAAACGGTCCGGGCGACGGGCTCGCGCATGAAAGTGACATAGCGCCAGCTTTCCGGCCACGGCAGATGTTCGCGCAGGCCGAAAGGCATATGGCCTACGATTGCTTCGAGCTCCTCCTGCTGCGCCCGGGGCATGGCCAGAAGCTCCTGCGCCGATCCGCATTGGGTCGGCGGCTCGCCACCCTGAAAGAAAAAGATTTTGCGGCGGTCGAGGCAATTATACATGACCTCGTGACGTAACGTGGTCCCGCCGGTGCGATGAATGTGGAGATATATCAGGCGCTTGATTTTCTTGTTGCAGGGCACCGCGAAATCCTTTTTTTCTCCGCGTCGTTTTAAATCACGTAGATCTTGTCCGGCAGCTCGTCCACCGCGCCGCTTGAGGGAAAGTGCTGGGCGAGCACATCGCCGCATTGCTGCACCGCCGAAATGAAGCCCGCCGCCATATCGCCGTTGCGGATATGGAAAAGCAGCGTGTCGACCGCGCCCCGCCACACGGACTGGTCGACCTTCGCCGCGATGCCGTCGTCGGCGACGATGCGGACGTAATGTTCGGCGAGCGAGACGAAGATCAGCACCCCCGCGCGGTTTTGCTTCCTCGCCATGCCGCGGATCATGAATTGCTCCATCGCCGCGCGATGCGCCTCGGCCCG
>Ga0181523_10000182_pt1 | contig 68616 bp, 61 predicted proteins | sample PEATcosm2014_Bin_43_FD_119752 | JGI IMG/M metagenome (GOLD analysis project Ga0181523, IMG submission 119752) | Peatland microbial communities from MTU Mesocosm Facility, Houghton, MI, USA - PEATcosm2014_Bin05_30_metaG | ecosystem: Environmental > Terrestrial > Soil > Wetlands > Peat | place... | reverse complement strand
GCGGCAGCAGGCCGGCGCCCGCCAGGTCGTCTGACGCCAGCGAGCCGCTGTCGCCAGACGCGGCTCGCAGCACGATGTCCGCGCTCCAGCGGGGCTGGCAGCGCGGCCGGTCGGCGGCCAGGCCGGGGCAGCCCGGTGATGCCCAGAGCCCGAGGACAAGCGCGGCGCAGGACGGGCCGGACGAGACGAACGAGTAGGTACACGTGGGGCAGCGTCAAGGGGAGGCCGGCGATATGACTCAGGGCGGCAGACTGGACTGGCTGCTTGATGACCTGGTGGAGCGTATTCCCCAGATCGACAGGGCGGTCATCCTCTCCAGGGATGGCCTCGCCATCGGCTCGTCGGCCCGGCTGCGCCGCGACGAGCCGAGCACCTGGCTGCCGTGGCCGCCGGGGTGCAGAGCCTCGCCAGGGGCGTCGCGCAGAATTTCGGCGGCCGCCAGGTCAGGCAAACCCTCATCGAGATGGACTCGGCCTTCCTGTTCGTGACGGCCGCCGACGAGGGCAGCTGCCTCGCCGTACTGGCGTCGACCGATGCGGACGCGGGACTCATCGCCTATGAGATGGCCGTGCTGGTCCGGCGCGTGGGCGAGCACCTCGCCGTCAACTCCCGGCCGGCGAACCCGGCCAGTGAGGCGAGGCAGCAGCGGTGTTCCCACCCGATTCGGGAGACCCGCTCCACCCAGGGCCGCGGGCAGGCCCGGCCACCCGGAATGGCTGGCCGGCCGGCCATTCCCGGCTGCCTGATGACCCGGACTAGTATGCCCGGCCCGTCGTGCGACCTTACGCGCTGACCGGGGGGCGCACGCGTCCGGTCGGCGACGACTTCGACCTCCTCGCCCTGGTCTCCACCAGCCGAGGCTGGTCAGCCGACGTGCCACCGGAGCCAGAGCAGCTGGTGATACTGCGCCGCTGCCGGGTGCCGACCTCCGTCGCGGACCTGGCGTCCGACCTCGACCTGCCCTCGGGGTGATCCGGATCCTGGTGTCTGACCTGCGCCAGCGCGGCCTGATCATGATCCGGCGGCCGTCGGCCACCAGGCTGACAGATCCGCAGCTGCTCAGGGAGGTGGCCGATGGACTTCGCAGACTCTGACCGGTCCGAGCCCGCGGCGGCCAGCCCCGCGGCGGTGAAGATCCTCATCGCCGGCGGTTTCGGCGCCGGCAAGACCACGCTCGTCGGCTCGGTGAGCGAGATCCGGCCGCTGCGCACCGAGGAGGTGCTGAGCGAGCCCGGCATCCAGGTTGACTCGCTCGACGGGGTCGGGGCCAAGTCCACCACGACCGTCGCCATGGACTTCGGCCGCATCACGATTAACCGCGACCTGATCGTCTACCTGTTCGGCACGCCCGGCCAGCACCGGTTCTGGTTCCTGTGGGACGAGCTGGCCCAGGGAGCGCTCGGCGCGGTAGTGCTGGCTGACACCCGCCGTCTCGCCGGCTGCTTTCCCTCGGTGGACTATTTCGAGCGCACCGGCACGCCGTTCATCGTTGCGGTGAACTGCTTCGACGACGCCCAGTTCTACCAGGCAGAGACCGTCAAGGCGGCGCTCGCGCTCGCTCCCGAGGTGCCGGTCATCATGTGTGATGCGCGGCAGCGCACGTCCGGCCGCACCGTTCTGGTGGCACTGGTGGAGCACGTGCTGCATATGCTGACGGCCGCGACCGGTGAGGTCAGGTCCGCCAGATGAGCACGAGCGCGCAGTCGTCGGCGCTGCGCACCACTGCCTCCATGCGCTGAACCAGGCGGGCCGCGCCGGAGCCGAATCCGGCCGGAACCAGGTACTCGGCCTCGCCGAGCAGCCGGTCGATGCCCGCGTCGATGTCACAGCCCGGCGCCTCCACCAGCCCGTCCGTATACAGCATCAGAGCGTCCCCGGGCCGCAGGACGCCGCGCTCGGGCCGGCTCCGCAGGTCCGGTACGACGCCGATGACAATGCCGCGGGCCCTGGTCAGCCGCCACCGGCCGGTCGCTGACTCGAAATGCGCGGCCGGCGGATGCCCGGCGGAGGCGACGACGTAGTCGCCGGTAGCGAGGTCCACGGCGAGGTGAACGGCCGTTACGAATCCCTCGGCCTTGGCATTGCGGCGCAGGTAGGAGTTGCACGCGGTGAGGAATTCCTCGCGCGGCACGGAGCCGAGCAGGCCGCCGAACGCCCCGGACAGCAGCAGCGCCCTGGTGCCCGCGTCAACGCCCTTGCCGGGCACGTCGACGAGCGCCACCTCGAGCGTCTTGCCATCGCACATGGACACCACGAAGTCGCCGCCGAACGACGCGCCGCCGGCCGGCCTGAGCACGGACGCGGAGTGCCAGCGGGCAGGCAGCTCCGGCAGCTTGCTCTGAGCCCGGATCCGGTCCCGCAGCTCGATGAGCATCTGGTCGCCGCGCATGCCGATCAGCCCGAGCTTCTCCCTGGCCCTGGCGAGCGCGTCGGCGAATACGGCGGTCAGGGCGATCGTTGCGCCGATGCCCGGGGTGAGGGGCCGCCCGGCCGCCCAGTCGTAGGCCAGCATGACGGCGACGATGCCGAACAGGATGCGCAGCGCCCTGGGCCAGAGCAGCAGGCCGCCGGCCAGCAGCGGCAGGACCATGACGGCAGGCGAGAACCACGCCACCGAGACGTGCACCGTGGCCACGCCGATGACGACGGCAGCCAGGGCGAGGCCGAAGGCCAGCCGGCGGTTCCTGGTAATGAACTGGCGCCGGATGGTGCCGCGCACCCGCGCCGCCGATGTCCGGGCTGCGCGGACAAGACGGTCAGGGAAACGGACAACCATGATGTCGGCACTGTACCGGTACACACCGTCTGCGCACTCTCCGCGAGGCGAATATGGTCGCGAATTCGTCCACCGGCGGCTGCCTGCCGGTTCCCGGTCCCCGGCCCCAGACGGCGGGCGCCCGATATCGGATCGCCAGCGGGGCGGCTTGTCAGGTACGAATGGCACTATGACCGATGACTATCCGCTGCGGCCGGTGGCGCCAGACCAGTTCGCCGCCTTCCTGACCGTGGGCGAGCGCGCGTTTAACTCCAACTGGCCGCTGGAGTCGCTGCGCGAGCATGAGCTCGGCACGTTCGAGTTCGATCGCAGCATCGCCGCGTTCGACGGTGACCTGATCGTGGGCAGTGCCGCCGCCTACACGTTCCGGCTGGCTGTGCCCGGCGGCGAGCTGGCCGGGGCGGCTGGCGTCACTGCCGTCAGCGTGCTGCCGAGCCACCGCAGGCGCGGCATCCTCTCGGCGATGATGCGGCATCAGCTGGCCGATATCAGGGACCGGGGCGAGTCCATTGCGGCCCTGTTCGCCTCTGAACCGGGAATCTACGGCCGGTACGGCTACGGATGCTCATCTGAGCACCTGCAGTTCACGGTGCGGCGCGGCGAGACGCAGCTGGTCCCGTCCGCACCGCGCAGCCGGCTGGCCGCCGCGATCCGCCTCCGGGAGAGTGATCCGGACAAGCTGCTCCCGGAGCTGGCTAAGGTCTACGACCTGGTCCTGCCCGGACGGCCGGGCATGCCGGCCAGGGACGACCGGTGGTGGCGCAACGCCATCGCCGATCCCGAGTTCAGCCGCAACGGGATGGGGCCGCTGCGCTGCATGCTCGCCGAGGACGACTCCGGCCCGCGTGGCTACGCTCTGTACGCAGCGCGGCCGGACTGGGCAGATGAAGGCATCCCGTCGCACGCCCTGGTCATCCGCGAGCTGATGGCGGCCGACCCTGAGGCGACCGCTGCGCTCTGGGCCGATCTGCTGACCAGAGACCTGGTCGGCGAGGTGCGCGTCAGGCAGCGGCCGGCCGATGACGCGCTGCTGCACCTGCTGGCCGACCGCCGGCGGGCCCGTGCCCTGCTCAGCGACGGGCTGTGGATCCGGCTCACCGACGTGCCGGCGGCCCTCTGCCAGCGGGGCTACGCGCGGGACATCGACGTCGTGCTCGAGGTGACTGACGAGCTCATCCCGGACAACGCCGGCCGGTGGCGCCTGCAGGCCAGCGGGACGGCCCCGGCGCACCTGGCCAGCTGCGAGCGCAGCGGCCAGCCGGCCGACCTCGCGTTGCCCGTCAGCGCGCTCGGCGCGGCCTACCTGGGCGGCACCAGGCTGGGCGCGCTGGCGGCGGCCGGCCAGGTCACCGAGCTGCGGGCGGGCAAGCTCGCCGAACTGTCGGCCGCCATGATGTCCGACCCCGCGCCCTGGTGCCCGAGGATCTTCTGACCAGCGGGCTATGCCGGGCGCCTGATGCTCCTGAGGGGCGCAGATGCCAGAGCTGAAGATTACGGTGGACGCCGCGATGCGGGCCAGGGATGTCTCCCGGCCGCGGACGGCCGATGACGCTGCCGAGGCTACTGACTCCCAGCTGGCGGCCGGGCGGCCGGGCAGGCCGCCCGGCGGCCCCGGAACTGACCGGCCCGGAACTGACCGCCCCGGAACTGACCGCCCCGGAACTGACCTCCGGGCAGCTGACCGGACGGCAGGTGGCGGCGCGGCAGGTAGCGGCGCGGCAGGTGGCGGCGCGGCAGGTAGCGGCGCGGCAGGTAGCGGCGCGGCAGGTAGCGGCGCGGCAGGTAGCGGCGCGGCAGGTGGCGGCGCGGCAGGTGGCGCGCTGGCCGACAGCCGCCCGGCCCGGCCGCGGCCAGGAAAAAGAGGGGCCGGGGCAGCCGGGACAGTGCCCGCCCCGCCGCCCTCGGACAGCCCGCCGGGCGGCCAGCATCCGGCCGATCAAGCGGGCAGCGCTGAGGCTCGTGATCGCGGCCCGCGATCTCAGCGACGTCCCCGGCGCCGGCGGGGCCGGTGACGCCCGCCGCGCACGGCTGACCTGCTGATCACCTGCCGCGGCGAGCCGGATGCCCCTGCCTCGGTCAGCCGGAAGCGCCGCCACCGTCAGCCGGTGCGCCCGCAGCCAGCCGGAGGGGCGGCCGCGGCCGGCCGGCCGGTCAGAACTGCAGCGACTTGATTTCCAGGAACTCCTCCAGGCCATGCACGCCGAGTTCCCTGCCGTAGCCCGAGCGACCGAAGCCGCCGAATGGCGCTGCCACGTTCCACGCCCCGCCGTTGATCTCCACATGGCCCGCCCGCAGCTGCCGCCCGACCGCGACCGCATGATCCTGGTCAGCCGACCAGACAGCCGCCGCGAGCCCGTACGGCGTGCCGTTCGCGATGGCCACGGCCTCCTCCTCGGTGCCGTAACCGAGCACGCACAGCACCGGCCCGAAGATCTCCTCCTGCGCGACGATCATCTCCGGGGTGACGCCGGCCAGGACGGTGGGCTGGACGTAATAGCCGGTCTCCAGCCCGGCCGGCGGCCCGGCGCCGCCAGCAGCCGCCCGCGCGCCCTCAGCCAGGCCCTTCTCGATGTAGCCCAGGACCCGGTCACGCTGTGCCGCGGACGCCAGCGGCCCGAGCCTGGTGTCCTCGGCCAGCGGGTCGCCGGGCAGGTAGCGCCCGGCGTGGGCTGCCGCTAGCCCGACGGCCTCGTCGTAGCGGTCCCGGTGCACCAGCATCCTGGTCAGCGCGTTGCAGGTCTGGCCGGCGTTCACGAACGCCTTCGCCACGCCGACCTTGACCGCGGTCGTCAGGTCGGCGTCGGGCAGGATGACATTGGCCGACTTGCCGCCAAGCTCCAGGGTGACCCGCTTGACGGTGCCCGCGGCGACCTCCGCAACCTGCCGGCCAGCCTGCAGCGAGCCGGTGAACGACACGACGTCCACGCCCTCGTGCCCGGCGATGGCCTCGCCCGTGACCGGCCCGGTCCCGCTGACCAGGTTGAACACTCCGGGCGGCAGGCCAGTCTCGTGGAAGATCTCGGCCAGCTCGTAGGCCGCGAGCGGAGCGACCTCGCTCGGCTTCAGCACGACCGTGCAGCCGGCCGCCAGCGCCGCCGCCACCTTCGCCACGATCTGGTGCAGCGGGTAGTTCCACGGGGTGATGGCACCGACCACGCCAGCGGGCTCGCGCACGATCAGCGAGTTGCCGGCCCGCTCGCCGCCGAAGTCATAGCCGGCCAGCAGGTCCACGTAACTAGCGAGGACCGCGAGCGGAGTGCCAACCTGGACCGCGCGGGAGAACCGCAGCGGCGCGCCCATGTCCGCGCAGATCATCGCCGCTACCTCATCGGCCCGTTCCGCGAGCAGTTCCCGCGCCGCCCCGAGCAGCCTGGCCCGCTCGGCCGCCGGCGTGGCCGCCCAGCCGGGGAAGGCAGCCCTGGCCGCCAGCACGGCGGCCGCCACGTCGGCCGGGTGGCCAGCCGGAACCCGGTCGATGACAGCCTCAGTCGAGGGGTTGACGACGTCAACGCCGGCCTCGGATGCGGACGGAATCCAGCTGCCGCCGACGTAGTTACTGCGCATGCCTCATCTTCGCGTATGCGACCTGGCCCCGGTCACACAGCCGGGCGGCAACGCCGGCTGCCCTGGCCCGGGCCGATCTGGTTATTACTAAGCGTATTCACTATATTCAACGCTAAGTTGTAGCTCGGCTACTAACTGCCGCCATACGGCCTGATGCGGCTCGGCATGAGCACCGTCAGGCCGCATGCACCTGACCAGACTCCAAGCTCCTTACCAGGCAAAAGTCCTATAAGCCCTGGACTCCATTGCATGTCGTGATACAACGCTCTCTGTAAGTGACAAGAGCCCTCGATCACTTTCCGTAGTCACGATCCGAGGTCATCGATCCGCAAGGTGCGCCATGAGCTTCCCGGCCCCGGATGACGGGCGGCCGCCACCCGCCCCGCAGCACGCGGTGGCCTGGGACGTCCGCACCCCGCTGCAACTGCACGTGCACCGGGCTGTCCGGCTGCTCGCCGCTGTCGGCGGCTACGGAGCCGGCCTGTGCCTGATCATCGGCATGGTGGCGCTGGTTGCCGTGGACGCCAGACCTGGCCGGCAAACCCACATCACCGCGGCAGCCGAGCAGCACTCGGCGGGCCTCACCGGCAGCGGTCCCGGCAGCCACCCGCCCAGCCCTCCGGCCGGGACAGAGAGTTCCTCCCCCGGCCCGGCGAGTTCCGCGCCGGCGGCCCGGGCGAGCCCGCGCCCGCCCTCGCGCTTACCGGCCGGCCGCCCCTCAGCCGCTGCCCCGCCAGGGCCGCCGACTGGCAGGCCCGCCGTGCTCGCGTCATTCACTGGTTCCGGCAACCAGGTCAGGCTGCCGCTCAGCCTGGCTCAGGACAGCAGCTGGGGACTCCAATGGTCGTACCGGTGCCCCGGCATCCCGGCCGGGCAGCTGGTCATCGCCGAGGGCACCGCCGCGATCAGCGGCGCGCTGGTCGACCAGCTGGGAACCTCGGGGCGCGGCTCCACCTGGGCCGGGGCGGGCAGGACACCTCGCTACCTGGTAGTGATCTCCAGCTGCACCTGGGCCATCACGGTGCTGGGCCGGCCATGAGCCCGATCACGGCAGACGGCGACATCGCCGGCCTGGCGCTGCTCGCGGCAGGCACCATGCTGACGGCCCGGTCCTGCTGGCCTGCCCGCGCGCGCCGCCGCGCGCCGCTGCCGCCCGTCTCAGTCGAAGATCGGGTCCCTGGTGCGGCTCCGCTTCAGCTCGAAGAAGCCGTCAGTCTTGGCGACCAGCAGGACGCCGTCCCACAGCCGGGCCGCCGCGTCGCCGCGCGGGATCGGTGAGACGACCGGCCCGAAGAACGAGGCGCCGTCGACCGAGATCACCGGCGTGCCGACCTCGTACCCGACCCGGTCCATGCCGTCGGCGTGCGAGGCGCGCAGCGCCTCGTCATACTCGGTCGAGTCAGCGGCGTCGGCCAGCTCGGCCGGGAGGCCGGCATCGGCCAGCGCGGCCTCGATCGTGGCCCGGTCCCGCTCGGCCTTCTCGTGGTGGAACCGGGTGCCGAGCGCCGTGTAGAGCGGCAGCAGCACGTCGGGCCCGAACTTCTGCTCAGCGGCGATGCAGACCCGCACCGGGCCGAACGCCTTCTTCATGAGCTCCTTGTACTGATCAGACAGGTCTTCCTTGTTCTCATTCAGCACGCCCAGGCTCATGACGTGCCAGCGCACCCGCACCGGCCGGACCTTCTCGACCTCGAGCATCCACCGGCTGGTGATCCATGCCCACGGGCAAAGCGGGTCGAACCAGAAGTCGACCGTGGTGGGCTCCTGCGCGCTCATGCTGGCTCCTTAGCATCGGGGAATCGGTGTTGACAACCAGCGGGTCGCCCTGGAACATTCCGCGGGTCTGGCGGAACACGCCGGGCCCCGGCCGGAAGGAGATCATCGCAGTGGCGAGCAATCTGACGCGCGACGAGGCACGGCAGCGAGCAGCCCTTCTCAGCGTCGAGTCCTACCGGGTAGAACTCGACCTGACCGGCGGCGATACGACGTTCCGGTCGGCCACCACCGTGCGGTTCGGCTGCAGCCAGCCGGGAGCGTCCACCTTCATCGACCTCACCGCCCCGGCGGTCACCGAGATGACGCTGAACGGGCAGCCGGTCGGCCCGGCGGCCTTCGACGGTGATCGCATCGGCCTGGCTGACCTGGCCGGGGCGAACGAGCTGCGAGTGGTCGCCGACTGCGCTTACTCGCGCAGCGGTGAGGGGCTGCACCGGTTTACCGACCCGGCCGACGGCGCCGTCTACCTGTACTCCGACCTGGAGACCTTCGACGCGCATCGGGTCTATGCCTGCTTTGACCAGCCGGACCTGAAATCCTCCTTCCAGTTCACGGTGACCGGCCAGGATGACTGGATCGTGATCTCGAACATGGCCCCCGAGACGGCCGGGGAGCCCGTCCGGGTCGGCGCCAGGCGCTGGCAGTTCCCGCCCACGCCGGTGATGTCCACCTACATCACCGCGGTCGCGGCCGGCCCGTACCACGCCGTGCGAGCTGAGCACGACGGGATCCCGCTCGGCATCTTCTGCCGCCAGTCGCTGGCCAGCTACCTCGATCCGGACGAGATCATCGACGTCACCCGGCAGGGCTTCGACTACTACCACCGCGCCTTCGGCTTCCGGTACCCGTTCGGCAAGTACGACCAGCTGTTCGTGCCCGAGTTCAAGGCCGGCGCGATGGAGAACGCCGGCTGCGTGACGTTCCTCGAGGCTTACGTGTTCCGGTCCCGCGTCACCGACTCGGCCAGGGAGGCCAGGGCCGAGACCATCCTGCACGAGATGGCGCACATGTGGTTCGGTGACCTGGTCACCATGCGCTGGTGGGATGACCTGTGGCTGAACGAGTCGTTCGCGTCCTGGGCCAGCATGGTCGCGATGACGGAGGCCACCCGGTGGCGGGACGCCTGGACGACGTTCGCCCAGGACTGGAAGGCCTGGGCGTACCGGCAGGATCAGCTGCCCTCCACGCACCCGATCGCGGCCGACATCCCGGATATCGCGGCGGTCGAGGTCAACTTCGACGGCATCACCTACGCCAAGGGCGCGTCGGTGCTCAAGCAGCTCGTCGCCTACGCCGGCCAGGACAACTTCCTGGCCGGCGTGCGGGACTACTTCGCGGCGCACGCCTGGGGCAACGCGACGCTCGGTGACCTGCTCGGCTCACTGGAGATGGCCTCGGGCCGGAACCTGGCCTCGTGGTGCAGGGCCTGGCTGGAAACCGCCGGCGTGAACACGCTGCGGCCGCAGTTCGAGACCGGCGCCGACGGCCGCTTCACCAGCTTCCGGGTGCTGCAGGAGGCGCCGCCCAGCCACCCGCAGCTGCGCCCGCACCGGATCGCCGTCGGCCTGTACAACCACACCGGGGCGGGCCTGACCCGCGCCCGCCGGATCGAGCTCGACGTGACCGGCGAGGCGACCCCGGTGCCGGAGCTCACCGGCGAGCAGCAGCCCGAACTCGTGCTCGTCAATGACGACGACCTGACCTACGCCAAGATCAGGCTGGACGACCGCTCGCTGCGGACGCTGATCGCCGGGATCGCTGACTTCACCGACTCGCTGCCCGCCGCCCTGTGCTGGGCGGCGGCCTGGGACATGGTCAGGGACGCGGAGCTGGCCGCCCGCGACTACGTCAAGCTGGTGCTCTCCGGCGCCGGCTCCATCCGTGAGATCTCCATGCTGCAGACCGTGCTCCGGCAGGCCGCGGCCGCGATCCGCCGGTACGCCGACCCGGCCTGGCGCCGCAGCGGCCTCGAGCAGCTGGCCGCCGCGCTGCGGGACTGGCTGCAGCAGGCCGAGCCGGGGTCGGATCATCAGCTCGCCTTCGCGCAGGCCCTGGCCGACGTGGCGACAACGCCCGCCGACCTGGACCTGCTGGCCCGCCTGCTGGACGGCTCCACGGCGATCGACGGCCTGGCCGTCGACACCGAGCTGCGCTGGCGGCTGCTGCGCCGGCTGGTCAGCCGCGGCCAGGCAGGCCCGGCGCAGATCGAGGCCGAGCTGGGCAGGGACCGGACCGACGCCGGCCAGCGGCACGCGGCCGCCAGCCGGGCATCGATCCCCGAGCCGGCCGCCAAGGCTGCAGCGTGGGACCAGATCATGGCCGGCACGCTGCCGAGCGCGACCTTCCGGGCTGCGCTCGGCGGATTCCAGGACCCGGACAACGACGAGCTGCTGGCCCCGTACGCGACGCGATTCTTTGACGTGGTGGCGGACGTCTGGCGGGACTGGGGCTCCGACATGGCCCAGTACTTCGCCGAGAATGCCTATCCCGTCACGGTCATCAGCCAGCAGGCGCTCGACGACGCGACCGCGTCGATCGGGCGCGGGGACCTGCCCGCCCCGCTGCGCCGGCTGCTGAGCGAGGGCCGCGACGACGTGGCCAGGGCACTGCGCAACCGCCAGCGCGACGCGCAGTCCAGCTAGTCAGGCCAGCCAGCTCAGGCCAGCCAGCTCAGGCCAGCCAGCTCAGGCCAGCCAGCTCAGGCCAGCCGGCCCCGGCCGGGTTACTCAGCCCGGCCGGCATCGGCCGGCTCCTGGCTGACCGGCCGGATCGCCGAGACGGCCTCGGCGATGGCGCGGACCAGGGGGCGGTGCGGCAGGTCGTCCAGCAGCACCGGCTCGCCTGCGCCGTCGCAGAGCGGGATCTGCCAGTTCGGGTACTGCGTGCTGGTACCGGGCACGTTCTGCGTCCGGGTCTCCCCCACGGCATCGGCCAGCGACACCCCGAGCAGCACGGCAGGCGTCCGCGCCAGGTACCCGTACAGCGCCAGCGTGAAGGCCGCCGGGTCAGGCCGCGGGCCCTCCTCGAGCAGTCCCTCGCGCACCAGCGCCTGCTGCCACTGCTCGAGCTCGCGCTCGGCGCTGGCCCGCTCGGCCTGCTCCGGCTGGTTCAGCAGGCCCAGCCGCGCCCGCACCGTCACCTGGTCACCGGCCAGGTAGCTGGCCGCCGGCGGGACGTCGTGCGTGCCGACCGTGGCCATGCAGCCGTGCCGCCAGTGCCCGGGACGCATCGGCGACCCATCGGGCTCGAGGGCGAACCACAGCATCATCGTGCCGAGGATGGCGTGCTCGGCCAGGTGGCGGCCGAAGTCGGGGTCCATGGTGCCGAGGTCCTCGCCGATCCCGACCGCCCCGGCCGCGGCTGCCGCCCCGGCCAGCGCCCCCACCGAGGCCTCGAAGTCGTAGTGCACGTAGGCACCGCACTCGGGCGGCATGCCCTCGGGTATCCACCACAGCCGCATCAGCCCGAGCACGTGATCGACGCGCAGCCCGCCGGCGTGCCGCAGCGCCCCGGCGAACAGCTCCGCCAGCGGCCGGTACCCGGCCTCGGCCAGCCGCTGCGGGTTCCAGGGCGGCTGCGCCCAGTCCTGGCCGAGCTGGTTGAAGCCGTCCGGCGGCGCGCCCACGCTCACGCCGCGCACCAGCAGGTCCTGGTGCGCCCACGCGTCCGCGCCGCCCGGATGCACGCCGACGGCCAGATCGTGGATGATGCCGTGCGCCATGCCGGCGTCCTTCGCCGCCTGCTGCGCGGCGGCGAGCTGCTCGGCGGCCAGCCACTGCAGCCAGGCATGGAAATCCGCGGTCTTCCCGGCCGCAGCCTGCGCCATTCCGAAACGGGCGTCCTGCAGCTCATCTGGCCATTCCCGCCAGTCCGGCCCGTGCTGCTCGGCGAGCGCGCACCAGCTGGCCCACGCCCGCAGCTCCTGGCCCTCACCCGCGCGGAACCGCTCCAGCGCCGCCCGCCGGTCGTCGGCCAGCGGCACCTGGTAGATCATCTCCAGGGCTTCTCGTTTCGCAGTCCAGACTGCATCCCGGTGGATCAGGTCGGGGGTCGAGTTGCGGGCGCGCAGCCCGGCGGCCAGCTGGCCTATCCGGGCCTGCTGCCGGGCGGACAGCTGCCGGTACTCCGGGATGTCCTCGATCCGCAGGTAGAGCGGGCTGGTGTAGCGCCTTGTCATGGGCAGGTAGGGGGATGGGCTGACCGGCGGCAGCGGCTCGGCCGCATGCAGCGGGTTGATCAGGATGAAGCCCGCGCCGAGGTCGCTGGCGCTCCAGCTGGCCAGCTCGGCGAGATCGTGCAGGTCGCCGTGGCCCCAGGAGTCGCGGGACCGGACCGAGTAGAGCTGGATCGCGAATCCCCAGGACCGGCGCCCGGGGAACACGGGCCTGGCCGAGGGGTCGGGAGCTGGCGCGGTGGTCTCCGGCGCGGTGGCCGGCGCGTGCGCGGGGACCGCCTCCAGCGCGGCCAGCAGCGCCTCGAGCGTCTCGTCGCTGACGGTGACGATCTCGTGCCGGAAGTTCTCGTAGGTTAGCGAGATACCGGCCGCCTCGGCCCGGCGGGCCAGCTCGGTATAAGTCATCCCCCCATGATCGCCCGCCGGCCCTGCCCTTGTGCGGGTGACTCCCCCGTCAGCCGCATTACTCCAGCCACAATCACACCACCAGCCCCTCATCCCGCCCCAGCACCCGGACCTTCCATGATCTCGAAAGCTTTGGGGGCTTATTTCCCTCAAATCTTTCGAGATCATGGTGAGTCCGAGTTATGCACAGGGGTAATGGCTATGACCGCGCATTTGTCGGTGGTCCCGGGCAGCCTGAATCGGTGCCGCAACAGTTACCTGCGCAACTTCGCGAGCTGGCGGAGTTCCAGCACGGCATACTGACGACCCGGCAGGCTCGGTCAGGCGGCATGACAGCGGACCACCTCCGCTCACTCGTTGATCGGGGCAGCTGGCAGCGCATGCATACCGGGGTCTACGCCGTATTCTCCGGCGAGCCCGGGCGCGGCGCAGTCCGCTGGGCTGCCCTGCTCTGCGCAGGCCCCGGCGCGATGCTCAGCCATCACACTGCCGCTGAGCTGGCCGGGCTCGTCGATACGCCCAGCGCGGCCATCCATGTCACAGTGCCGGCCAGCCGACGGGTTGCCCGCATCCCTGGCGTCGTGCTGCATGTGTCCGTGCGAGCAGACGCGGCACGGCACCCGGCAGCCGTTCCGGCGCGAACTCGAGTCGAGGAGACGGTGCTCGACCTGACTGAGGCGGCAGCGACCTTTGAGGCGGCCTACGGCTGGGTGACCAGGGCGGTCGGCCGCAGGCTCAGCACGCAGGGCCGGATCCGGGCGGCCATGGGCCTGCGCAGCCGGCTGCGGTGGCGGGGCGAGCTGCTGGAGGCGCTGTCGGCCGGCCTCGACGGCGTCCACTCGGGCCTGGAGTACCGGTACCTGCGGGACGTCGAGCGGCCGCACGCGCTGCCGCGAGCAACCCGGCAGGCGCGCGCCCGGGTCGGAGGCCGCCGCGCTTACCGCGATGTCCTGTACGCGGAGTACGGCGTGGCCGTGGAGCTTGACGGGCAGGCCGCTCACCCGGGCGACCTGCGCTGGAACGACATCCGCCGGGACAACGCCGCTGCCGCGGACGGCATCATCACGCTCCGGTACGGCTGGCTCGATGTCAGCCAGCAGCCCTGCCTGGTCGCCGCCCAGCTGGCCGAGGTGCTCAGCCGCCGTGGCTATGCCGCGGCCCGCGGCTGCGGTCCGGGGTGCCCGCTGGCCAGCCACTGACGGTGGCTGCCCGCGGCGCCGCGCACCGGGAGCGCCGGTTAATCGGGTGCACGGCCATGCTCGGGTCCGGCAGGCTCGGGGGCCGGCAGGCTCGGGGGCCGGAGGCGGCGGCGGCGCGGCGGCTCTAGTGGTCGGCGCGCCGCGGGGTCAGCGCCCGGCCGAGCCAGAAGCCGACCAGCCCCTGCACCACCGCCACCAGCAGCGCGGCGGCGATCCCGGTAGCCGCGTAAGCGGGCAGCCCGGCCAGGGCCGCGATCACCCTGGCGGCCGCGCCGGAAGGCTGGCCATGCAGCGCCGGCCACCACAGCGGGATGCCCCAGCCGATGATCGCCATCGCCGCGACGGCCGGCAGGGCTACCCGCAGCCGCCAGCAGCCGGCCCAGTTGGCCAGCCCGGCCGCCAGTCCGACGATGAATGGCACGAACCACAGGCCGGCGGCCACTCCGGCGATGATGACAACGGTTCCGAGCAGGCAGCCGAGCAGCCACAGCGATGCCGGACCGCGATGGTGCGGCCGGGCGAAGGACGGGCGGAACGGCTCCGGCGGGCCGGTCACGCCGATGCCCTGGGCCCGTAGCCGGCCAAGCCGGTACGACCCGCGCTTGCCCAGCCGCTTCAGGTCAGTCACGGCTGCAGCTCCCAGCGGATAGGCCCGGCCATCTGGCCCGCGGCCGGCATCGGCAGGTACTGCCCGTTCCACCAGTCGCTGACCTGATCCTCATACCAGGGCGATGCCGGATTCTCGCTCTGGCCGCCCGGATAGATCCCCTGGCCAGCAGGCGTGCTGCCGGTCCAGTGCACGATCATCCGCCAGCTCGGGCCGGCGATGGCGCGCAGCCCGCTGTAGGCGCCATCGACCGTCCACTCATCCCCGCCCGCCGCCCTGGGCCCGTAGCCGAGGGCCGTGGCCTGCAGCAGCGACGGGAACTGCCGGGTATGCAGCCTCCCCCAGGCCCAGCTGGCCGGGTCGCCGCCCAGGCTGGACCGCAGGTGCGCCGTGGCGGTGGCGAAGGCTGCCTGCATCACCTCGGTCGCGTCCCCGGGCGCCGAGCCGGGCGGCGTGAACGCCGGATTCCGCTGGTCGTCAAGGGTCCAGGTTTCCAGCACCTGGTCCAGGCTGAACTGATCCGGGGAAATCAGCAAGCCTTCACGGTCCACGTGCACCGGCACGTTCTCGGCGGTCCACCAGGGCTGGAACACTGCCGACAGGTAATCGGTCCAGTAGGTCCACCAGATCGACGCGGCGGCCGATGTGGCGTCCATCGAGTGATTCCAGCCGGCCAGCAGCTGCTCGGCCTGCTGCTGCGCGGGAGTGAGCGCCGCGTGCCGCAGTGCTGCCAGCAGCGGGGGCACCATCCGCGCGGCCAGCTGATCGGTCAGGTTGGCCTGCAGCGCCGCGAAGCTGGCGGGCTGCATGGCTCCGCGGCTGTCCAGGTAGGCGTACTCCTCGTCGGCGCGGTAGCTCGGGTCGAAGTCATTGGCGGTCGTGCCGATGTAGTACGGATAGGAATTCGTCACCGGCCGCTGGTTGGCTGTCGCGATCACGTGACCGGGCGGGTCGTAGCTTTGCGGGACGGCAGCGTAAGGGATGACCCCTGCGACGTCGTCTGCGCCGGTTCCCGGCAGGGGCAGCCACGGATCACCGCGGGATACCAGCGGGAAGTAGCCAGCCGAGATCGCGCCGATATTCCCGCTGGAGTCCGCGTAGACGAAGTTCTGGGTCGGCGCTCGCCAGCTCGCCAGCGCGGCCCTGAACTGCGCGAAGTTGGTCGCCTTGCTGATCGCGTACATGACCGCCAGGTCGGGAGACGGGACGGCGCCCATCCAGTCGACCGCGACGGTCTGGCCGGCCCGGGTCAGGATCGGGCCGTGTACGGTGATGTCCACCGTCAGCTGCCTGGCATCTCCGCCCCGGACGCCGATCGTGTAATGAACCTCGCGCATGCGGCGCCACTGGCCGCGCCAGAAGTACTCTCCCGGTCGGCTCGGGCTGGTCTGCTCGGTGTAGAAGAGCGCGGACTGATTCTGCACATCGGTCAGCGACCAGGCGATGCGGGAGTTGTGGCCGATCAGGATGCCCGGCAGGCCGGGCACGCTGACGCCGGATACAGCGAGGCCGGGCGCGGCCAGAGCGACCTGGTACCACACCGATGGCAGGGTCTGCGGCAGGTGCGGATCGCCGCCCAGCATCGCCCCGCCGCCGGCCACCTTCGGCCCGTTGGCGGCCCAGGCATTGCTATCCGGGTAGGTGTGCACCTGCCCGGCGGGCAACGCGCCGACCTGCGCCAGGATGGCGGCGGCGGCCCGGGCGGCCGGTGCTGTCGGCGCCGTCCCCGCAGTCAGGCTGACGGCCGCAGCCCGGCCATCGCGGGCCGCGGCAGGAGCACCGGTAGAGCCGGCCGCGGCCACGGCGGACGGGCCGGCCGCAGCCACGGCGGACGGGCCGGCGGCAGCCACGGCGGGCGGCGCGGCCGCGATCGCGGACCGGTAGGCCGCGGTGCCGGCCAGGGAATCGTTCGTGACGACGGGGGCGATGCCCAGGCTGCGATACGGGCCGGTGTCGTACGGGCTCTGCTGGCTGGTGGGCAGCACCGGGAACCAGGCCATCGTCCGGGCCGCGCCGAGCGAGCGCTCCAGCAGCGCGTAATCCAGCGGCGTGGTCGTGAAGTCCAGCTCCTGCGTCAGGTCGCCCTGGATGACCAGGCTGTCGACCGGTGTCCAGTCCGGCGGGTAGACACCCGCCAGCGAGAACACCGCCGGCCACTGATTCTTCGCCCGCGCGGTCGCCAGGTAGTCATTGACCCCGCGCGCGTAGGAGATCAGCGCCTGCGCCGCAGGGCTGGACCGCGGCATGTCCGCCCATTCCTGCTGAGCCGTCCGCAGCAGCCCGAGGCGCAGCTCAAACTCATCCGACGACACGGCGGCGGGGCCGACCAGCGCGGCCAGCCGACCCTCCCCCAGCCGCCGTTCCAGGTCCATCTCGGTCAGCCGGAAGCTGGCGTGCACATAACCGAGGGCCAGGAAGAGGTCACTGTCGGTGCTGGCGCGGATGGATGCGACGCCCTGGCTGGTAAAGGACACCTGGACCGGGTGCGCCAGGCCGGGCAGGCGCAGGGTCTGCGACTGCGGCAGCTGACCGCCCGCGGTCGAGGTCCACGCGCCGTGACCGGGGAGCAGCGCGGAACCCAGCGCCGGAATGGTGCCGTGGCCGGAGCCCAGGACGACGAGCACCGCAGCCGACACGGCCAGCGCGAGCACGGCGTTGACCACGCGCCGCACCGGACGCCAGCGCAAGCGCAAGCGCCGCCGTTCCGCCATGGTCCGCCCACCTCCAGATCCCCGAGCCCAGCGGGCAGCGGCTCACGCTGGGCTCCCCCGCACCGGCTGCCGACGGCGGGCTGCGTTACCTTCGCCGCACGCGGTGACGCCGGTACAGGCATCGTAGGAGACCAGCCAGCATCGTCGCCTCCCCTACCAGCCGTTCCGGTTAGCCAGGTCGCTCATCGTTCCGGTCCGGACTGTCGCCGCCTGCGCTGGTAAGTCGAACGGCGGCTACGGTTCTCGACACTAGGCCCCGGACGGCTGCCGGGCCAGGCTCATGCTTCGTATCAGGCTTCCGCGGCCTGGCCAGCGATGGGCTGACTCATGGCCCTGACCAGCGTTATCGCGACTCCCGCCCCGGCGGGTTACTCCGGCGAAGCCCGGCCGGCGGCCTACCATCTGGTCATGGCAATGAGCCACGACCAGCTACGGGGGCGGGACCAGCGGCCGGGGACAGGCCGGCTGCGAGCCAGGAGGAAGCTGGCCGGCCGGGACCGGCTGGCCGGCCGGGAGCGGCGGGCCGGCCGGGAGCGGCGGGCCGGATCCGTCCTGGCGATCGCCCTTCCGGTCGCCGTCGTCGCTGGCCTGGCCGCTGGCTGCGGCAGCAGCGGCACCGGGACCGCAGCGGCCGGCGCCGCCGCGAGCCAGTCCGGCACGGCCAGCGGGGCCGCGTCCTCCGCAAGCTCGCCGACCGCCAGCGCCCCGGCCAGCACCGCCTCGGCTGGCACCGCCTCGGCTGGCGCCGCCTCGGCTTCGCCGAGCCCGTCGCTGACCGTGCTGCCCGTTCCTGTCCCGGCCGCTGACCTGCACCAGACCAGGGCGTTCCCGAGCGCCAGTACCCCGGTCTTCCGGGCCGAGATGACCGATCTGTGGGCGGCCGTGGTCACCGGCCGACCGTCGCTGGGGATGCCGGCCTTCTTCCCGCTCATCGCCTACCGGCAGGTCAAGGCCATCGCTGATCCCGCCGCCGACTGGCAGGACCGGCTCGTTGGCGAGTTCCGGCTCGATGTCGCCGCCGCGCACCGGCTGCTGGGGGCCGGTGCCAGGCAGGCCCGGCTCGTCAGCGTCCTCGTGCCCGAGGCGCAGGCCAGCTGGATTACCCCGGGCGTCTGCTACAACGGCGTCGGTTACTGGCATGTCGCCGGGCCGCGGCTGGTCTACCGGCTGGACGGCCAGCTCAGGTCGATCGGCATCGCGTCGCTGATCTCCTGGCGCGGCCAGTGGTACGTCGTGCATTTCGGCGCGGTGATCAGGACCGGCCCCGGCGGCATGGTCGACCAGCCCGCCGTCGGCACCGGCACGCCCGGCCCGCCCGGCGGCTGCTGACCGCCCCGATCGCGGCGGCCGTCAGCCCGGGGTGGCTCCTGCCCGGGCGGCCCTCGCCGTGCCGCTGGCGGCTGGCGGCCCGGCTGGCTACCAGATCGGCGGGTGCCGGTCTCGCCACGGCCGGGCGGCCTCCAGCTGCGCGGACAGCGAGATCAGCGTGGCCTCATCGCCGATGCGGCCGGCCAGCATAACGCCGATCGGCAGGCCAGCCTCGTTCCAGTGCAGCGGCAGGCTGACGGCCGGCTGGCCGGAGAGGTTGTACAGGGCGGTCCACGGCGTGAATCGCTTCTGCCGCTCGAAGTTCTCGGCCGGATCCACCTCATCGAAGTAGCCGACCGGCACCGGCGGCGTGGCCAGCGTCGGATGCAGGATGGCGTCGTAGCGGTTCAGGATGGACAGCGCCGGGCGCATGAGGGCCTGCAGATAGGCCTGGGCGAACAGCAGGTCGACGGCCTTAAGCTGCAGCCCCCGGCCGCGCAGGTACCGGGTCAGCGGCAGCAGCTCGGCTTCCTGCTCGGGAGCGATCGGAGCCAGCGTCGCCATGGCGTACCAGAGCGTGATGAACTGCGGCACGGCGTCCGCCCCGAACGGCAGCTCGATGTCCTCGACCTCATGTCCCAGCGACGCCAGCAGCTCGCTGGCCTGCTCGTAGGCCTCGGCACAGTCCGGGTGTACCTGCGCGCCGTCGATCACCGAGGTAATGGACCTGGCGATCCGCAGCCGTCCCGGCTCGCGGCTGGCATAGCTGAGGAAGGTCTCGCCCGCCGGCAGCGGCGGCTGGGCGTACAGGTCACCGGGGTGATGGCAGGTCATCGCATCCAGCAGCAGCGCGGCGTCCGCCACCGTGCGGGCCAGCGGCCCGTTGGTGGCCAGCCCGGCCAGGTCCGGGAACACCGGGCCGCCGGAGATCCGGCCGCGGCTCGGCTTGATCCCGAACAGGCCGCACACGCTGGACGGGATCCGGATGGACCCGCCGCCGTCGCTGCCCTGCGCGGCCGGCGCCAGCCCCGCGGCCACCGCCGCGGCCGCGCCGCCGCTCGACCCGCCGGCCGACCGGCTCAGGTCCCACGGGGTGCGAGCCGGCGGCCCGATCCTCGTCTCGGTGTAGCACGGCAGGCCGAACTCGGGCGTCGCGGTCTTGCCGGTGATCACGATCCCGGCCGACCGCAGTGCCGCCACGACGTAGTCGTCATCGGTCGCCACGTTGCTGGCGAACAGGGTGCTGCCGTACGTCGTGCGGACCCCGGCGACCTCGTTCAGGTCCTTGATCGGGATCGGGATGCCGGTGAGCGGGGGCAGCGGCGCACCGCCTGACCCGGCTCGGCGGCTCTCGGCGACGGCCTTCTCGGCCATGACCGCCTGCTCGCGGGCCAGCTCGTGTGTCACCGTGTAGAACGCTCCGACCTGCTCGTTCAGCCGGTCGATCCGTCCGAGATAGTGATCGGCGATGTCGACCGGCGACAGCTCGCCGGAGCGGATGGCAGCCGCGAGCTCGGTCACGCTGAGATCATGAATCTGGGTCACGTCACCGAACAGTAGACGGCCGGGCGCGCAGGGTCCAGCCCGGCATTCGGCGGGCTCCGTCAGCCCGGCATTCAGCGGGCTCCGTCAAGCGGCTCGCCCTGTCGGTAATGACTCGGTTACCCTTAGGCGCGTGGACCGGGAGGCCGGGACTGAGCCGAGTGAAACCGGGCACGTGACCCCGGCCGAGGGAGCAGGCGGTCTGCCGCCGCTGCTTCCGGTCCGGCCGCGCCCGTTAGCTGGCCGCCTGGGTGCCGACCCGCGGCTTCCGGTCTGGATCCGGCGCGCCGTGGTGGCGGGCCTGATCGGGATCATCGTCGCGATCTGGCAGGACTGGCGGCTCGGCCTGACCGCGGCGGTCATCATCGTCATCGCCGACACGATCTACCAGTCGAAGAGAATGACGCTGATCCCGGCCGAGGCCAGGGTCACCTCGGCGCAGCGCAAGACCCGGCGCCGGCTGTTCATGCTCCGGCAGGCTGGCTACCTGGCGCTGCATGCCAGGGCAATCCCCGGCACGGACTCGGTGATCGACCACCTGGTGATCGGGCCGGCCGGCGTCTTCGCGCTCGACTCGGAGCGGTGGGACCGGCGGCTGCCGGTGCGGACCGTGGCCGGCAGCAGCGGCACCGGCGGAGTGCTGTATCACGGGCCGTTCAGCCAGAAGGAGCGGCTGGCGCACGCCCGCTGGGAGGCCGCCCAGGCGGCCAGGCTGGTCAGCGCCGCGCTCGACCAGGAGCTGACCGTCCGTCCGACCATGGTGATCTACGGGCCGACTATCCCCTGGCACGTGGCCACGCTGCGCGGCGTCGATGTCTTCGGGGGCCGGCGCGTCGGCCGGTACTTCCGGACGCAGAACAGGGCCAGCCGCGGGCACCGGCTGGGCGGCGCGGAGATCGCGATGATCTACGACGCGGCTGAGCGCGCGCTGCCGGTGCTGCGTTAGCCGCGGCCGAGCCGGCCGCCGAGCCGGCTGCCGAGCCGGCGGGCGCGCCGCACTGGCCGCTGTCGGGGCGGCAGCCGCGCCGCACTAGTCTGTGTCCCTCCGCATCTCAGCGACAGGCAGGAAGGTCAGGCAGTGGCCGCAGCACGGGACTGGGTGGCCGGCGCGCGGCCGCGGACGCTGCCGGCCGCCGTGGTGCCCGTTGTCGTCGGCTCGGGGGTCGCGTTCGGGTACGGCCGGTTCTCCCTGTGGCGCGCCGCACTCGCGCTGCTCGTGGCACTGGCCCTGCAGGTGGGCGTCAATTACGCCAACGACTACAGCGACGGCGTGCGCGGCACTGACGAGACCAGGGTCGGGCCGGTCCGGCTGGTCGCCTCGGGCCTGGCCCGCCCCCGGCAGGTACTGGCCGCGGCCATGGCGTGCTTCGCCGTCGCGTGCGCGGCCGGGTTCGTGCTCGCCGCCGTGACCACCTGGTGGCTGCTGGCCGTCGGGGCTGCCGCCGTGCTGGGGGCCTGGTTCTACACCGGCGGGAACCGGCCGTACGGCTACCGGGCCCTGGGCGAGGTATCGGTGTTCCTGTTCTTCGGCCTTGCCGCGGTCGCCGGGACCGCGTACGTGCAGATGCGGACGCTGGCCTGGCTGGCGGTGGCGGCTGCTATCCCGGTCGGCCTGCTCGCCTGCGCGCTGCTGGTCATCAACAACCTGCGCGATATCCCGACGGACAGCCAGACCGGCAAGCGGACGCTCGCCGTCGTGCTCGGCGACAAGAACACGAGGATCTTGTATATCGGCTGCGTGCTGCTGCCGTTCTGCGTGGCGGCAGCGCTGGCGCCGGTCGCGCCGCTGACCCTGATCGCCCTGGCCGCCGTGCCCTTCGCGTTCGCGCCGGTGCGCGAGGTCAGGCAGGGCGCCACCGGCCGGAGCCTGGTCGCCGCGCTCGGGCAGACGGGCCGCCTGCAGCTCGCATTCGGGCTGCTGCTGACGCTGGGCCTGGCTATCCGGCCCTGACGGAACCCGCCCCGGCCATCACAGCGCGCGGCGCGCAGGCCGGGTGCGGCCAGTAAGGCTAGGCGGTTCCGTCGTCGCCGGGATCGGCGGCCGGAGGGGTGGCCGGCACCTCGCCGGCTGCGCCAGCCCCGCCAGCCGCGGCCCCGTTGGTCACCGGATCCAGGGCGCCCAGCACGGCCGGCGACGGCATCGTGACTGGCAGCGGCTGGGCCGGCACCTTCAGCTCGCCCTTTTCTGCCGCTGCCGCCGCCGCCACTGCCGCTGCCACCGCTGCCGCGGCTTCCTGCCTGGCCACCTCGCCACCGCCGACCGCCTCGCCAGCCCCGGCGGTCCTGGCCGCCCCGCCGCCACCAGCGGCGCTGACGCTCGCGCTCGCGCCGTCAAAGGCGCTGCTGAGCATCTTCAGCGCGCTGGTGAGCTCGCTCGGGATCATCCAGACGGTGTTCCCCTCGCCCTGGGCCAACTGCGGCAGCGTCTGCAGGTACTGGTAGGCGAGCAGCTTCGGGTCCGGGTCGTTCTCGTGGATGGACTGGAACACGGCCCCGATCGCCGTCGCCTGGCCCTGCGCCCGCAGGATCGCGCTCTGCTTGTCACCCTCGGCCCGCAGCACGGTGCCCTGCTTGTCGCCGTCGGCGGTGAGGATCTGCGCCTGCCGCAGGCCCTCGGCGGTGAGGATCGCGGCGCGCTTCTCCCGCTCGGCGCGCATCTGCTTCTCCATCGCGTCGATGACGCTCTTGGGCGGATCGATGGCCTTGATCTCCACCCGGGTGACCCGGATCCCCCACTTGCCGGAAGCATCGTCCAGGACGCCGCGCAGCATGGTGTTGATCTTGTCGCGGGAGGTCAGGGTCACTTCCAGGTCCATCGACCCGATCACGCTGCGCAGCATGGTGGCGGTGAGCTGCTCGATCGCCTGGATGTAGTTGACGATCTCGTAGTCGGCGGCCCGCGGGTCAGTGACCTGGAAGAACAGCACTGTGTCGATCTTGACGACCAGGTTGTCCTCGGTGATCACCGGCTGGCCGAGGAAGGACACCACCTGCTCGCGCAGGTCGATGAACGACTTCACCCGGTCGATGCCAGGGATGATGAAGTTCAGCCCCGGCTCCAGCGTCTTGCGGTACCGGCCGAACCGCTCCACGTTCCTGGCCCGCGCCTGCGGCACGATCCTGACCGTGCGCAGCGCGATCAGCAGGACCAGCAGGACGACTACTGCGCCGACTATGCCGGCAGCCTCAGAGAACATGGCTACTCCCTCGGGTACACGAGCGCGGACGCGCCCTCGATCTGCAGCACGTCGACCTTGGTGCCTGCCGGGATGACCAGGGTCTCGTCATACGGCCGGGCGGACCATTCCTCGCCGCCGATCCGGACCCGGCCGCCATGCTCGCTGACTTCCTCCAGCACATAGCCGGTCCGGCCGACCAGGGCGGCGGTGCCGGTCTTCAGCAGCGGCGGATGCCGGATATGGCGCATGGCGAATGGCCGCGCGATCCCCAGCCCGGCGGCTGACGCCACGGCGAAGGCGCCGAACTGGACTGCCAGGTTGCCGCCCGCCGCGCCGGCCCCGGCCGCGACCAGCGCACCGAAGGCCACCAGCCCGAATGCCAGCGTCATCGTCATGATCTCGAGCCCGCCGAGCACGGCGGCCACGATCAGCCAGATGATCCACGATCCCACTGCACACTCCGCGGGCGATGCGGCAATCAGCCCTCATCTGACACTAACCCCGCTGGCGCCGGCTGGCAGCATCGGCGCACGCTGCTGCCCCGCCGACCTTCCCACCAGGCCCCGAAACGGGGATCATGGACTGATTGACCTTGCGGAGGTTGCGCTATGCCCGGACTGACTCAGCTGTCCTACAGCAACGGCATGTCGGCCGCCGGCATGCTCGGCGAGACCATCGGGGAGAACCTGCGGCGGATCGCGACCGCCTATCCCGGGCATGAGGCCCTGGTCGACGTGCCGGCCGGCGGACGGTGGACCTATGCCCGGCTTGATGCCGATACCGACGCACTGGCCCTCGGCCTGATCGAGCTCGGGATCGTCAAGGGCGACCGGGTCGGCATCTGGGCCCCGAACTGCGCCGAGTGGGCACTGCTGCAGTACGCGACGGCGAAGATCGGCGCGATCCTGGTCAACATCAACCCGGCTTACCGCAGTCACGAGCTCGGCTACGTGCTGCGTCAGTCCGGCGTCCGGCTGCTGGTCAGCGCGGAGAGCTTCAGGACCAGCGATTACCGCGCGATGATCGAGGAGGTGCGCGGCGATCTCGCCGGGCTGGAGCAGGTGATCTTCATCGGCACCGGCGGCTGGAGCAACCTGGCGGCGGCGGGCTCGGCCGCGCTGGCGGCCTCCAGGGCCGCCCTGGACGAGCGCGCCGGGACGCTGGCATTCGACGACCCGATCAACATCCAGTACACCAGCGGGACGACTGGCTTCCCCAAGGGCGCGACCCTGTCGCACCACAACATCCTGAATAACGGCTATTTCGTCGGCGAGGGCTGCCGGTACACCGCTGACGACCGGGTCTGCATCCCGGTGCCGTTCTATCACTGCTTCGGCATGGTGATGGGCAACCTGGGCTGCACCACCCACGGGGCCTGCATGGTCATCCCGGCGCCCGGCTTCGACCCGGCCGCGACCCTCGCCGCCGTGCAGGCGGAGCGGTGCACGTCGCTGTACGGGGTGCCCACGATGTTCATCGCCGAGCTCGCGCTGCCCGACTTCGGCAGCTATGACCTGTCCTCGCTCCGAACGGGCATCATGGCCGGCTCGCCGTGCCCGGTCGAGGTGATGAAGCGCGTGGTCAGCGAGATGCACATGACCGAGGTGACGATCTGCTACGGGATGACGGAAACCTCCCCGGTCTCCACCCAGACCACCGCCGACGACGACATGGACCGGCGGGTCTCCACGGTCGGCCGGGTGGGGCCGCACCTCGAGGTGAAGGTGATCGATCCCGAGTCCGGGCTGGTGCTGCCGCGCGGAGTCCCCGGCGAGCTGTGCACCCGCGGCTACTCGGTCATGCTCGGCTACTGGGACGAGCCGCAGAAGACCGCCGACGTGATCGACGCGGCGCGCTGGATGCGTACCGGCGACCTGGCGGTGATGGACGAGGCCGGCTACCTCAACATCGTCGGGCGGATCAAGGACCTGGTCATCCGCGGCGGCGAGAACGTCTACCCGCGCGAGGTGGAGGAGTACCTCTACAGCCACCCGGCCATCGTCGATGTCCAGGTCGTCGGGGTGCCCGATGTGAGGTTCGGCGAGGAACTGTGCGCCTGGGTGAAGCTCCGGCCCGGCGCCCAGCTCACCGCCGAGCAGGTCAGGGAGTTCTGCACCGGGCAGATCGCGCATTACAAGGTGCCGCGGTACGTCCGGTTCACCGACGACTTCCCGATGACCGTGACCGGCAAGGTGCAGAAGTTCAAGATGCGCGAGGCGTCGATCGCCGAGCTAGGCCTGGAGGCCGCCAGCCAGCAGCAGACGGCCTAGCCGGCGGCAGAAGATCCTGGACGAGTTCTGACCGTGGTATCGACCAAGCCGGACAACCCGGGGGGGCCGGCCAGCCTCCTGGATGCCGCTTCCGTGGCCGCCACCGAGACGGCGATCCGGCCGTTTGTCCGCTGCACCCCGGTGGTCACGGTGGACCGGGCCGACTTCGGCCCGGCGGCCGGCCCGCTGACGCTGAAGCTGGAGCAGCTGCAGCACTCCGGCTCGTTCAAGGTGCGCGGCGCGTTCGCCAACCTGCTGCTGCGCGATATCCCGCCGGCCGGCGTGGCCGCGGCGTCCGGCGGCAATCATGGCGCGGCCGTCGCCTACGCGGCGGGCGTGCTGGGAATCCCGGCCCGGATCTTCGTGCCCGAGGTATCGTCCGCCGCGAAGATCAGCCGGATCCGGGAGTACGGCGCGGACCTGGTCATCCGCGGGCATACCTACACGGACGCACTGGCGGTCAGCGAGGCATGGGTGGCCGAGACCGGCGCGATGCCCGTTCATGCCTACGACCAGGCCGAGACCATACTCGGCGCCGGCACGCTCGGCCTCGAGCTGCTCCGGCAGGCACCGGGCGTCTCCGCCATACTGGCCAGCATCGGCGGCGGCGGCCTGATCTCGGGCATCGCGACGGCATGCGCCGGCCAGGCCAGGATCGTCGGCGTCGAGCCGGACGGCGCCCCGACCATGACGGCTGCCCTGCGGGCGGGCCAGCCCGCGGACGCCCCGGCCGGCAGCGTGGCCGTCGACTCACTGGCCCCGCGGCGGGTGGGCGAGCTGACCTTCTCCGTCGTCTCCCGGCAGGTGCACTCGGTGATCCTCACCACCGACGCTGCGATCGCCGCGGCCCAGCGGCTGCTCTGGGACCGGCTGCGGGTGGTCGGCGAGCCCGGCGGCTGCGCCGCGCTGGCCGGGCTGCTGTCCGGGCAGTACTCCCCCGGACCCGGCGAGCATGTCGCCGTCGTCATCAGCGGAGCCAATACCACGGCCGTGGACCTTAGCCGCTAGCGAGCGGAACCACGCCGCCCCGCCTCCCGCTCCGGCCCGGCTTCCCGTTCCGGCCCGGCTTCGTGCTGCTGCCCGGCTTCGTGCTGCTGCCCGTCACCGGCGGACCGGCGCCGGTCGCAGGCCATGAGCTGGTAGCCGAGTTCAACCAGCACGAGCCCGAGCGCTGCCTCGGCGACCGCCTCGCCGAGAGCCCGGACGACCAGGGCAGCCACGATCGTCCCCGGGCCGTCCGGGTGCGGCGCGATCGACTCCACCTCGCTGCCAGCGATCATCAGGGGCAGGGTGAGCAGGGCGACCTTCCAGAAGTACGGCCGGACCAGGTGCGCGGACCGGCGCAGGGCCGCCCAGACTGGCCTGTCCTCAAGCTCGATGACCGGGCCAGCGATCGCCAGCAGGACGAGCGCGACCAGGCCGGGGATGATCAGCAGGATGATGCCGACGGTCGTGAACAGGACCACCAGCAGGTCCGCGCGGACCAGCCGCCACCATGGCAGCGACCGCGCGACCTCGGCAATGGATGCGCCGCGCCTGCCATGCTCCGCCGCTCCGACGAGACGGCAGAGGAATCCGGACAGGAACACCGTCCCCAGGATGCTGACCGCCGTGGAACTCAGGTCCACGGTCAGCGACACGGACACATCAGAGCGGTCGATGACCTCCTTGGCCACGATCTCCAGCAGCACGGTCACCGCGGACACCGTCACGGCCACCCCCAGGATCTGCCAGGGGTGGCGCCGGCCAGCGCGAGCGGCGCCGAGGATGACCGCGCCGGCCCGCAGGGGCGGGCGGCGCCGTCGTTTCGCGTCCTTCCGGTGACGGAGGGTGATCATGCCATGTCACGCTACGCGAAGCAGCCGGACCACGGCAGCAAGGGCCCAGCCGCCAGGCGGGAAGATTGTCCCGAGCAGGCTGACAGCAGACCGCCGGTCCAGCGCCTGGAATACCTGTTCGAGGTCACTGACTCCGCGGGCGCTACCAGGATGATCTGTGATCCCGCGGGCCCGCGCACCCGGACCCCGTTCGGCGACCACTCGGTGCTGGAGTTTCCCGGCTACCGGGAGCCTGCCTGGCTAGCCGGGCCGGCTGCGGCCGGGCAGGTCAGCAGGCATCAGGTGGCCGCGCCCTGGCTCAGCCAGCCTGTGCCGCTGATCCTCTGGTCACCCGCCGCCGCTGACCGCGCCGCCCCGTCGCCGGGCCCGCTGCTGATCGGCATGACGTGCGGCCTAGCCGAGGAGAACCGCGCCGGCAACCGGCTGATGGCCGCGGACCTCACCGCGCTCGGGCACCAGGTCAGGCTCGCAGAGGTGCCCGACGCCCATACCTGGACCGGGTGGCGGGACGCGCTTGACCCGCACCTGACCTACCTGCTCAGCCGCGCCTGGTAGCCGGCCGGATGGCATCAGCGCTGCCGCGTCCAGCGCGGTCCGACTCCGTGCCACTCCGCCTCCCAGCTGGCGAGACGGCGCCGGTAAAGCATGGATCGCCCCGTGCTCCCGGCCAGGGCCAGCAGCAGCGCCAGCACGTACGTCGTCAGCAGGCCGGTAATGGCCACTCGCCCTTGCAGCTGCGTGCCGCTGATCGGCGGCCCGGTCGGGGTCCCCGCGCGGTCGACCCATACGCGAGCGCTGCTGCCCGCAGCCGTTCCCGAGCTGACCGGTATCCAGCCGCTGCGCGAGCGCCCGTCCGGGGCGGCCCAGCGGGCTAGCATCTCGACCGCGCCAGCCGGGGCGGAGAAGTCGCTGGCCCGGGCGGGACCGCGCTGCACGGTGGCAGTGACCTGCCGCCAGCCTGCCTCGGCGCGCTGCTGGGCGGTGCCCGCGTCGCGCACCCAGTGGCCGATCAGCATGACCAGCGTGGGGGCACCGACCAGGAACAGGACGATCAGCCCGGCCACCATGACAGCCTCGAGCCGGTCCACCCGCCGCCGCAGCGGGTTGCCATCCCAGCCCAGCGTCCTGGACCGGCGCAGGCGCTGAGTAGCCCGGTACCTGTCACCCTTCCGCACGGTAGCGCTCCCCTGGCCAGTAGAACCTTGTCGCCTATCGAACACCGGTTCCGGCTGGCTGGTCAGGGACGAAGGTCTCCAGCCGGCGGACCGATAGGCCGTCTGGCCCGCAACGCCCGCAGCGTCGGGCCGCCGGCCACGCAAATCGGGCCTGGATGGCATGCTCTCGACATGACCGGGTAATCGGGCATAGCGTCCGCCCAAGGTCAGCCGCGCGAGTGGCTGAAGAAATCGCGCTGATGGACGACGTGTACCTGCTGAACTCGCCGTTCACGTTCCAGTCGATGGAGAAGCACGCGGCGTACTGCGCGATGCTGCGGCTCAGCCTGAAGGTGCCGGAGACGGTGCTCGTGCCCTACAAGAACCCGGTCGAGCACGCCAAGTACGCCTATACGGCCGAGCGCTACAACCAGCCTTCTTCCGGTGGGAGTTCAACTCCTGCGAGACGCTGGTCCGCGGCAGTGACGTGCATCCGATCGACTACGCGAATGCCTGCCCGGATGTCTCGCTCACCTCGCTGCACTATTACTTTCCCTGGGCGATCAGGACACTGCTGAAGTGGGTCATCTTCTGCCTGGTCACGGATCGCCGGCCGCAGCCCGACCTGGACACGCGGCTGTATTTCGGCATCGCCGACCGCGAGGACCTGGACTACGCGGCGAAGCTGGCCGAGTACCGCAGGCTGGCCGATGGCTACCTGGCCGCCGACGCCTACCGCGAGTTCTGCGAGAAGAATCTGGCCGACCTTGACGCTCATGTGCTCGAGTGGGCGGCGGGCCGCGACTTCGACCGGCTGCTCGTCGACACGGTGACCGCGACCTATCCGGCCGCCGAGCGGGACCAGTTCATCGCGCACTTTCGCGGTCTCACCGGCCTGTGGGTGCAGGACGAGCAGGCCCGGCTCAGTGGCCCGCCGGCGGTGTGACGGACGGGCACGGCCAGCTGGCGCGGCCGGGAATGGGTTTGCCCGAACCGCTGCGGCGCAGCACTATGTCCAGATGACATGGACCGCGCCTGACGTGAAGCGCGCCGAGCCGCCCACGGTGGCCGGTGAGCGGGAGTCGCTGGAAACCTGGCTGGAGTATCACCGGGCGACGCTGCTGCTCAAGTGCCAGGGCCTGACCGCAGAGCAGCTCGCCCGGCGGGCCGTGCCGCCGTCCTCGCTGTCGCTGCTCGGCCTGGTCCGGCACATGGCCGAGGTGGAGCGCGCCTGGTTCCGCCGCCGGTTCGCCGGCCAGCCCGAGCTGGGATACGTGCACTGCTCGGACGAATTCCCGGATGGCGATTTCGATTTCGCCGAACCCGGCGGCGCCGGGGCCGACCTGGCCAGCTACGTCGCCGAGTGCGCCCTGGCCCGCGAGGCAGCGGCCGGCCGATCCCTGGAGGAAACCTTCGCCGGCCGCCGCGGCGAAAGCATCGACCTGCGCTGGGTCTATCAGCACATGATCGAGGAGTATGCGCGGCACAACGGCCACGCCGACTTCCTGCGCGAGCAGATTGACGGCGTGACCGGCGACTGAGCCGATCGCGAGCCAGGCCGCCCTGGCCAGCAGGCGCACGCCCCGCGCCAGCCCGGCGGGCGTCCGCCCGGAACCGGCCGCAGGCCGGGGCACTGCCTCGAAGCTGGCACGATGGGCAGGTCATGACTCTCATCGATCAGCTGCCGGAGACCGCCGATCCGGACGAGGTATTCGAGGCCTTTGCCGCCTGGGCCGCCAAGCAGGGCTTCGCCCTCTACCCGCACCAGGAGGAGGCGCTGATCGAGATCGTGACCGGTGCCAACGTGATCCTGAGCACCCCGACCGGCTCGGGCAAGAGCCTGGTAGCGACTGGCGCGCACTTCACCGCGCTGGCCCGCGACGACCGCACCTTCTACACCGCGCCGATCAAGGCACTGGTGTCGGAGAAGTTCTTCGCGCTCTGCGACGCCTTCGGGCCGGCCGAGGTCGGCATGATGACGGGCGACGGCAGCGTCAACGCGGGCGCGCCGATCATCTGCTGCACGGCCGAGGTGCTGGCCAACATCGCGCTGCGGGACGGCGCCGACGCTGACATCGGCCAGGTCGTGATGGATGAGTTCCACTACTACGCCGACCCCGATCGCGGCTGGGCCTGGCAGGTGCCGCTGATCGAGCTGCCGCGGGCCCAGTTCGTGCTCATGTCCGCCACCCTCGGCGACGTCCGCCGGTTCGAGGAGGACCTGACCCGGCGCACCGGACGGCCGGGCGCGGTCGTGAGCTCGGTGCAGCGCCCGGTCCCGCTGCTGTTCTCCTACGTGCTCACCCCGCTGCACGAGACGGTCGAGGAACTGCTGACCACCCACCAGGCGCCGATCTACATCGTGCACTTCACCCAGGCCGCCGCCATCGAGCAGGCGCAGGCGCTGATGAGCGTGAACGTCTGCACGCGGGCGGAGAAGGACGCCATCGCCGAGCTGATCGGCAACTTCCGGTTCGCCCCCGGTTTCGGCAAGACGCTGTCCCGGCTGGTCCGGCACGGCATCGGCGTCCACCACGCCGGGATGCTGCCGAAGTACCGCCGGCTGGTGGAGACACTGGCCCAGGCCGGCCTGCTGAAGGTCATCTGCGGCACCGACACGCTCGGGGTCGGCATCAACATGCCCATCCGCACCGTGCTGCTCACCGCGCTGTCCAAGTACGACGGGAGCAAGACCAGGCTGCTGACGGCGCGCGAGTTCCACCAGATCGCGGGCCGGGCGGGCCGGGCCGGGTTCGACACCACCGGCCGGGTGGTGGTGCAGGCGCCCGAGCACGTAGTGGAGAACGAGAAGGCGCTGGCCAAGGCCGGTGATGACCCGAAGAAGCGGCGCAAGGTGGTGCGCAAGAAGCCGCCCGAGGGCTTCGTGTCCTGGGGGCAGCCCACTTTCGAGCGGCTCGTCGCCGCCGACCCGGAGCCGCTGCGGTCCAGCTTCGCGGTCAGCCACGCGATGCTGCTCAACGTGATCAGCCGGCCGGGTAACTGCTTCGCCGCGATGCGGCACCTGCTGACCGGCAACGACGAGGACCGGCCCGCTCAGCGCCGGCACATCAGCCAGGCCATCGCCATCTACCGGGCGCTGCTGGCCGGCGGAGTGGTGGAACGGCTCGCCGAGCCCGATGCCGACGGCCGCCTGGCCCGGCTGACCGTGGACCTGCAGGAGGACTTCGCGCTCAACCAGCCGCTGTCACCGCTGGCCCTGGCGGCCATCGAGCTGCTGGACCGCGAGTCGCCGGAATACCCGCTGGACGTGCTGTCGGTGATCGAGGCGACGCTGGACAACCCGCGCCAGGTGCTGGCCGCCCAGCTGTCCAGGGCCCGCGGCGAGGCGGTGGCCGCGATGAAGGCTGACGGCATCGAGTACGAGGAACGGATGAACCTGCTGGACGCGGTCACCTACCCGCGTCCGCTGGCCGACCTGCTCGAGGCCGCCTACAACATCTACCGGCAAGGGCATCCCTGGGTCGCCGACTATCAGCTGGCGCCCAAGTCGGTGGCCAGGGACATGTTCGAGCGGGCGATGACCTTCACCGAGTACGTCAGCTTCTACGGGCTGGCGCGCGCGGAGGGCATCGTGCTGCGCTACCTGGCCGATGCTTACAAGGCGCTGCGCCAGACCGTGCCGGAGGAGGCGAGGACCGAGGACCTCAGCGACCTGATCGAATGGCTCGGCGAGCTGGTCAGGCAGGTCGACTCGAGCCTGATCGACGAGTGGGAGCGGCTGCGCAATCCCGCGGCCGAGCCGGCCCGCCCGGCCGATGACCGGCCTCCGGCGGTGACCGGCAACCGCCGCGCGTTCCGGGTACTGGTCCGTAACGCGCTGTTCCGGCGGGTCGAGCTGGCCGCGCTGCGGCGCTACGACGAGCTGGGCGAGCTGGACGCGGACGCGGGCTGGGACAGCGAGGAGTGGGCCGCCGCGATCGAGCCCTACTTCGCCGAGCACGACGAGATCGGCACCGGCTCCAACGCGCGCGGCCCTGCCCTGCTGATCATCGAGGAGCGGCCGGGCCAGTGGCTGACCCGGCAGATCTTCGATGACCCGGCCGGCGATCATGACTGGGGCTTCAGCGCGACCGTGGACCTGGCCGCGTCGGACGAGGCAGGAATCGCGGTGCTGACCGTGACCAGCGTCGGCCAGCTGTAGCGGTTCCCGGCCGGCCGGGAACCGCCGCTGGTCAGCGCATTCCCGGATACCCCGATGTCGTCGGCACGATCTGCACCCCGAGCGGCATCAGCGAGATCGGGATCAGCTTGAAGTTCGCCAGGCCCAGCGGGATGCCGATGATGGTCACGCACAGCAGCACGCCGGTCACCAGATGCCCGAGCGCCAGCCACCAGCCGAACAGCACGATCCAGATGATGTTGCCGATCAGCGCGCCTGCCCCGGCGTCGCGCCGCGGCACGACGGTGTTCCCGAACGGCCACAGCACGTAGCCGGCGATCCGGAAGCAGGCAATGCCGAACGGGATCGTGATGATCAGGATGAAGCAGAGCAGCCCGGCGGCCGCGTAGGCGATCGCCATCCAGAAGCCGCACAGCACCAGCCAGATCACGTTCAGGATCACCCGCATGCCGTGCTCCTCCCGTGCCCGCTGGCGGCCGCGCTCTCCCGCATGGGCCTAGCATCCCCGCGCGCCGCCGGTGCTATAGCGGGCTGCCCGCCATCTGCCGGTACGAGACGCTTGTCGCGAGCAGGGCCGCCGCCCTCGCCCACTACCTGCAACCTATTGGTTGCGCATCCCTGGCCTGATGTGCAACTATCGGGTAGCACCTCAACCGAGAGGAACAAGTCATGGCAGCTGACCGGATCGAGCGCGAGATCGTCGTGGACGCCCCGCAGGAACGTGTCTGGGCCGTGCTGACGGAGGCCGAGCACGTCGCGCGCTGGTTCGGCGACTCGGCCGAGGTGGACCTGCGGCCCGGCGGGAAGATGGTCTTCGGCTGGGCCCAGTACAACTCTCCCGATCACCGGGCCGTCATCGAGCGCGTCGAGCCGCCGAGTTTCTTCTCCTACCGGTGGGCGCGCCGGTCCGGCGAGGATCCCGTCGATGGCAACTCCACCCTCGTCGAGTTCTCGCTCAGCCCGGATGGGGCGCGCACCCGGCTGCGCGTGGTCGAGAGCGGCTTCGGCCGCCTGGCGGTCAGCGAGGATGAGCGGGGCACGGCGGTGAAGGAGAACACCGAGGGCTGGATCTCCGAGCTGGGCGAACTGCAGGACTATGCAGAACGGACGTCATCGTGACGGTCCCGCCGCCATGCCCGGCCCCGGTCGCGGCGCGGTCCGCCGCGGCAGTGCCGTGACCGGGACGGGCCAATCCATCGATGAGGTGCTGGCCGCGATGGCCGATCCGACCCGGCGGCAGCTGCTGGCCGCGCTGGCCGCACGGGGCGGCGGCACGGCGACATCGCTGGCCGGCGGACTGCCGATCTCCCGGCAGGCCGTGGTCAAGCACCTTGCCGTGCTCAGCCGGGCCGGGCTGGTGGAGGCGCGCCGGAGCGGCCGCGAGGTGCGCTACGTGACCAGGTCCGACGCCCTGCAGGCGACCGCGCGGTGGATGGCCGGACTCGCCGCCGAGTGGGATGCCCGGCTGAGCGAGATCAAGCGCATCGCCGAGTCCTGAGGGCCGGCCGATCCGGGGCGCCGGCCCGGACAGCGTGGATGCGCGGCTGCTGCTGAAACAACCGCGGCAGGCACGCTTCGACGCTGCTGGTGTCCCCGCGGGGCCGCGGGCTCACAGATCGAGCAGGGCGTCCAGGCCGACGGTGAGGCCGGGCGGCAGCGACTCGATGCCGCGGATCGCGCGCAGCACGCCCGGCATGAACGAGGCCCGGTCCAGCGAGTCATGCCGGATGGTCAGGATCTCGCCGTGGCCGCCGAGCAGCACCTCCTGGTGCGCGACCAGGCCCGCCAGCCGGACCGAGTGCACGTGCACGTCGTCGACGACGGCGCCGCGGGCAGCCGGGGCGCCCGAGACGGTGGCGTCCGGCGACGGCCCCAGGCCGGCTCCCGACCGGGCCGCGCTGATCATCGCGGCGGTCCGCGTCGACGTGCCGGAGGGTGCATCCGCCTTGGCCGGGTGGTGCAGCTCGACCACCTCAGCGGACTCGAAGAACGGCGCGGCTTGCTCGGCGAACCGCATCATCAGCACCGCGCCGATCGAGAAGTTCGGCACGATCAGGACCCGGGCTGACGGCGTGCTGCCGAGCCACACGGTCACGGCGGCCAGCCGCGCGCCGTCGAAGCCGGACGTCCCGACCACGACGTTCAGCCCCTGCGCCAGGCACCAGCGCAGGTTGTCCAGCACCACGCCGGGATGGGTGAAGTCCACCACCACGTCGCAGGCCGTCAGCGGCTCCAGCGGATCCCCCGCGTCCGCGGTCGCCGTCAGCTCCAGGTCGCCGGCGGCCTCGACCGTCCGGCACGCCTCAGTCCCCATGCGCCCCTTGGCGCCCAGCACACCGACCTTGATCATCGTGCCCCCTTCGCTCGCCGCGCCCGGCAGGCGGCCGACCTCGGCCCGATCCTAGCCACCGGCCCGGCCCCGCGGGGCGGTCCGGCCGGGCCGCGCCGCCCGGATCGGGCATTGGTAGCCTGACCGCAGCGACGGCGGCCGGCGATGCCCGTTCCGGCCCGTCACCCATATCAGCCCGCAGCACCGCCCATGCGCGGACCGAAGGATGTGCCTCTGCCGTGAGCCAGCCCGAAGCCCCGCTGGCCGGGCTGCTCGTGGCCGACTTCTCCCGGGTGCTGGCCGGCCCGTACTGCACCATGCTGCTGGCCGACCTGGGCGCTGACGTGATCAAGGTGGAGGGCCCGGCCGGGGACGACACCCGGCACTGGATGCCGCCGGTGCGCGACGGCATCTCCACCTACTACCTCGCCATCAACCGGAACAAGCGCTCCGTGCTGCTCGACCTGCGCGACCAGGAAGGCCGGGCCGCGGCCGCCGAGCTGACCCGCCGCGCCGACATCATGGTGGAGAACTTCAAGCCGGGCGGCCTGCGCAAGTTCGGCCTGGACTACGAGACGGTCAGCGCCGCCAACCCGGCCATCGTCTATGCCTCCATCACCGGGTTCGGCACCGGCGGCGGCGCCGGGCTGCCCGGCTATGACCTCATCGTGGAGGCCATGTCCGGGCTGATGAGCCTGACCGGTGATGCCGGCGGGGAGCCCTACCGCGCCGGGGTCGCGGTCTTCGACGTGATTTCCGGCCTGCAGGCGACGATCGGCGTGCTGACGGCCCTGCATCACCGCGGCGTCACCGGCCTGGGCCAGCACGTCGAGGTCAACCTGATGGCCGCCGCGCTGTCCGGGATGGTGAACCAGACGAGTGCTTTCGCGGCGGGCGGCGTCGTGCCGCACCGGATGGGCAACTCCCATCCCAGCCTGTTCCCCTACGAGCCGCTGCCCACCGGGGACGGCGAGCTCGTCATCGCCGCGGGCAACAACATCCAGTTCCGCAGGCTGTGCGAGGTCATCGGGAAGCCCGAGCTGGCTGACGATCCGCGGTTCGCCGCCAACTCGGGCCGGACCGCCAACCGCGGCCAGCTCCGGCCGCTGCTGGTCGAGGGGCTCAGCGGCAAGTCCGCCACCGAGTGGTTCGGCATCCTCATCGCGGCCGGCGTGCCCTGCGGCCCGATCAACACCGTCGAGGCAGGAATCAGGTTCGCCGAGCAGATCGGGCTGCAGCCGGTGGTGACGGCCGGCCGCGGTGCGGCCGCTGTGCCGGGCATCCGCAACCCGCTGACCTTCTCGGCCACCGCCCCGCGGTACGACCTGCCGCCGCCCGCGCTGGACGAGCACGGGGACGAGATCCGGGCCTGGCTCGCCGGGCCTGCTTCCTCCCCGCCGCCCAGCCCATCCCCGCCGCCCGGCTCCGCCCTGCCGCCCGGCTCCGCCCTGCCGCCCGGCTCCGCCCTGCCGCCCGGCCCGCCCGATCCAGGAGCCAGCGAATGACCGACGCAGCGCAGCACGGCTTCCCGACCTCGCTCGGCACGTCCGACGCCGACACCATCACGCTGCTCGGGCAGGACCTCGCCGCCGACCTGATGGGCCACGTCTCCTTCGGCGAGCTGGCCTTGTGGCTGGTGACCCAGCGCCGCCCGGACGCCCGTCAGGTCCGGGTCTTCGAGGCGGTGCTGGTCGCGCTGGCTGATCACGGCTTCACCCCGACGGCGATCGCCGCGCGGCTGACCTACCTGAGCGCACCGGAGTCCGTGCAGGGCGCGCTCGCGGCCGGCCTGCTCGGCGGCGGGTCCAGGTTCCTGGGCGTGACCGAGGACGCGGGGCGGTTCCTGGCCGACGCCCTCGCGGCGGCGGGCGAGCCGCCGCCGTCCGACGACGCGGGCTGGGACGGAGTCGCGCTGGCCGCGGTGCAGCGGGCCAGGGCGGCGGGCCGTTTCGTGCCGGGGCTCGGCCATCCGGTGCACAAGGTCACCGATCCGCGCACGCCGGCGTTGATCCGGATCGCCGCGGAGGAGGGACTGCGCGGGCCGCACCTGCGGCTGTTCGAGGCGATCGGCCGGGTGCATCCGCAGGTGCTCGGGCGCACGCTGCCGCTGAACGGCGCCGGGACGTGCGGCGCTGCCCTGGCCGACCTCGGCCTGCCAGCCGGCCTGCTGCGCGGCTTCGCACTGCTGGCCAGGGCGGCGGGCCTGCTCGGCCACATCGCCGAGGAGCAGCGCAGGCCGATCGGCATGGAGGTCTACGAGATGGTGGACCGGGACATCGACTACCAGCCCCCCGAGTCAGGCTGATCCCGGCGGGGCCGGATCAGCGCAGCCGATCCGGGCGGGACATCGTCAGACCGGCCAATCCCGTCGGGACAGCGCCTGACCGGCGGCCTGGCCGTGCCGGCCGGCCCGGTCAGCTCGCGATGGCCTGGGCGAACGGGTCCTCGCTGTCGAACGGGCCGACCACGGCCAGCGCCTTCGGCTGGCTGAGCACGGTCTTCGCGACCTCGCGGATCTGGTCGTGGGTGACCGCCTCGATCGAGGCCAGGATCTCGTCCACTGGCTCCAGCCGGGGATAGACCAGCTCCGACTTGCCGAGCCTGCTCATCCGGGAGGACGGATCCTCCAGGCCGAGCACCATCGACCCGCGCAGCTGGCCCTTGCCGCGGCTCAGCTCCTCATCGGTCAGGCCGCTGGCGATGACCTTGGCGACCTCGTCCCGGCAGATGGCCAGGACTTCCTCGGCCTTGGCCGGCAGGCAGCCCGCGTAGATGCCCCACAGGCCGGTCTCCGCATGCTGGGTGCTGAAGCTGTAGACCGAGTAGGCCAGTCCGCGCCGTTCCCTGATTTCCTGGAAGAGCCGCGACGACATGCCGCCGCCCAGCGCCGCGTTCAGCACGCCGAGCGCGAACCTGCGCTCATCGGTCCGGGACAGGCTGCCGCAGCCCAGCACCAGGTTCGCCTGCTCGATCGGCCGCGAGATCAGCCGGACGCCCGAGCCGGTCGCGCCGCCGGTGGCGTCACCGCCCAGCCGCGGCGTCGCCGGGCTGGCCTGCTCGTCGATGACCAGGCCGAACGCCGCCCGGGTCAGGTCGACGACCTGATCGTGCTCCAGGTTCCCGGCCGCCGCCACCACCAGGTTGTCCGGCGTGTACCGGGCCCGGTAGTGCTCGGCGACCTGGGCCTGGGTAATCCTGTTGATCGAGTCGGCGGTGCCGAGGATCGGCCGCCCGAGCGGGGTGTCGCCGAAGAGCTCGGCCACGATCGCCTCATGCGCCAGGTCCGACGGGTCATCGTCGTTCATGGCGATCTCTTCGAGGATGACCCCGCGCTCGGCATCCACGTCGGCTGGCTGGATCAGCGAGCTGTGCACCATGTCCGAGAGCACGTCGATCGCCAGTGGCAGGTCGGCGTCGAGCACCCGCGCGTAGTAGCAGGTGTACTCCTTGGCCGTGAACGCGTTCAGCTCGCCGCCGACCGCGTCCATGGCCGCGGAGATCTCCAGCGCCGTCCGCCGCCGCGTGCCCTTGAACAGCAGGTGCTCCAGGTAGTGCGTGGCCCCGGTGTGCTCGCGGTCCTCGTCCCGCGAGCCCACGCCGACCCAGATGCCGAACGCGGCCGACCGGACAGCGGGCAGCGACTCGGTGATCACCCGCAGGCCGCCGGGCAGCACGGTGCGGATGATCTGCGCGTCATTACCCGCGAGCCGCTGCCCGCTGCGTGCGGTCATGAGTTACCGGATTCACGGTGACGCTGCCGGGTGCGGTGGTGGTCGCTGCCGCGGTCCCGGTCGCCGCCGCGCCCGCGCTCGCCGCGATCGCCGCTGCGGTCGCTGCGCTCCCGCGGCCGGTGGTCGTCGCCGCCCAGGTCCTCGCCAGCCGCCTCGCGCTCCACCACCTCGACCGGCACCAGGGACAGCTTGCCGCGGTCGTCGACCTCGCGGATCTCGACCTGGATCTTGTCGCCGACCTTGATGACCGAGTCCACGTCGTCGATCCGCGCGCCGCCGTGCAGCTTGCGGATCTGAGTGATGTGCAGCAGCCCGTCCTTGCCCGGCAGCAGCGAGATGAACGCGCCGAACGTGGTCGTCTTCACCACCGTGCCGAGGAACCGCTCGCCCACCTCAGGGATGTGCGGGTTGGCGATCGCGTTGATCGTCGAGCGGGCCGCCTCAGCCGAGGTCCCGTCGGTCGCGCCGATGTAAATGGTGCCGTCGTCCTCGATCGTGATCTCGGCGCCGGTCTCCTCCTGGATCGAGTTGATCATCTTGCCCTTCGGGCCGATGACCTCGCCGATCTTGTCGACCGGGATCCGGACCGTGATGATCCGCGGCGCGAACTCGCTCATCTCGCCCGGCTCGTCGATGGCCTCGCGCATCACGTCCAGGATGGTCAGCCGGGCCGCGCGGGCCTGCATCAGCGCGGCGCCGAGCACGGACGCGGGGATGCCGTCCAGCTTGGTGTCGAGCTGCAGCGCCGTGATGACGTCCCGGGTGCCGGCGACCTTGAAGTCCATGTCGCCGAACGCGTCCTCAGCGCCCAGGATGTCGGTCAGCGTGACGTACTCGCCGCCCTCGTGGATCAGGCCCATCGCGATGCCGGCCACCATGTCCTTCAGCGGCACGCCCGCGTCCAGCAGGGACATCGTCGAGGCGCATACCGAGCCCATCGACGTCGAGCCGTTGGACCCGATGGCCTCCGACACCTGCCGGATGGCGTACGGGAACTCCTCGCGGGTGGGCAGCACCGGCACGACCGCACGCTCGGCCAGCGCGCCGTGGCCGATCTCCCGGCGCTTGGGCGAGCCGACCCGGCCGGTCTCGCCGGTCGAGTAGGGCGGCATGTTGTAGTTGTGCATGTAGCGCTTGGTGCGCTCCGGGTTCAGCGTGTCGATCATCTGCTCCATCCGGAGCATGTTCAGCGTGGTCACGCCGAGCACCTGGGTCTCGCCGCGCTCGAACAGCGCCGAGCCGTGCACCCGGGGCAGCACGCCGGCCTCGGCGGACAGCTGACGGATGTCGGCCAGCCCGCGGCCGTCGATGCGCACGCCGTCGCTGATGATCCGCTGCCGGACCAGCTTCTTGGTCAGCGCCCGGAACGCGCCGCTGATCTCCTTCTCCCGGCCATCGAACTGGGCCGCCAGCTTCTCGGTCGCCAGCGCCTTGACCCGGTCGGTCTCGGCCTCGCGGTCCTTCTTGCTGGCGATCGTCAGCACGCGGGCCAGCTCATCGGACACCTCGGCGGCCAGCGCGTCATAGACGTCCTGGCCGTAGTCGGCGAAGACCGGGAACTCGGTGGTCTCCTTGGCGGCCTCCCGCGCGATCGCCTGCTGGCCCTCGCAGAGCAGCTTGATGAACGGCTTGGCCGCATCGAGCCCCGCAGCGACGATCTCCTCGGTCGGCGCCACCGCGCCGGACCCGGAGTCGGCGATCAGCCGCAGCGTGCTGGGCGTGGACTCGGCCTCGACCATCATGATCGCGACGTCGCCGTCCTCCAGCACCCGGCCGGCCACCACCATGTCGAAGGTGGCCTCCGCCAGCTGCGAGTGGGTCGGGAAGCCCACCCACTGGCCGTTGATCAGCGCCACCCGCACGCCGCCGATCGGGCCGGAGAACGGCAGGCCCGCCAGCTGGGTGGACAGGGACGCGGCATTGATCGCGACCACGTCGTACAGGTGCTCCGGGTGCAGGGCCATGATCGTCTCGACGATCTGGACCTCGTTGCGCAGCCCGTGCACGAAGGACGGCCGCAGCGGCCGGTCGATCAGCCGGCAGGTGAGGATCGCGTCCTCGGACGGCCGGCCCTCCCGGCGGAAGAACGAGCCGGGGATCCGGCCCGCCGCATACATCCGCTCCTCGACGTCGACGGTGAGCGGGAAGAAATCGAGATTGTCCTTGGGATGGCGGGACGCGGTCGTCGCCGACAGCACCATCGTCTCATCGTCCAGGTAGACGACAGCCGAGCCCGCCGCGAGCCGGGCCAGCCGGCCCGTCTCGAAGCGGAGCTTATGGACCCCGAATGAGCCGTTGTCAATGACGACCTCGGCGCTATAGACACCCTCCACGGGTGAGACCTCCTTGTATCTGAGGTCCCGCGCCTGCCCGCCGAGCAGGGCGCTGAGCTGGCCGGCTAGCTGCGGCTGGCTGATGAGCCAGCTGCCGCCGTCTGTCAGGACCAGCCGCCGGCCGGTCTTCGATCGAAGCTCCCGGCCCTCCCGGCCCGCATGCCGCGGTGCCGGGTCAACCCGAGAACCACTACCGAGGACCGGCCCTGTCGGCGCATCGGCCTCCGGGCCGCAGCCGCGGGACGTCGTTCGTTTCGTGATGGTATTCAGTTGTGCCGCAGAAAGGCGGAGCGGGCCGCGCCGAAGCGCAGCCCGCGGGAGCGTCCTACCTGCGCAGTCCCAGCTTCTCGATCAGCGCACGGTAGCGGGTGATGTCCTTGCTGGCCAGGTACTTCAGCAGCCGCCTGCGGCGGCCGACCAGCAGCAGCAGCCCGCGGCGGCTGTGGTGATCATGCTTGTGCACCTTGAGGTGCTCGGTCAGGTCGTTGATCCGCCGGGTCAGCAGCGCGACCTGGACTTCCGGCGAGCCGGTGTCACCCTCATTGGTCGCATGCCCGGCGATGATTTCCTTCTTCACCGTGGTGTCGAGCGGCACGTTGCTCCCTCGTTGCTTGTTCGTCATCGGGCACCCCTGGCTAGGTCCGGGGAGCCGATCGGGACACGGGAGCAGACACGGAGTGGTCGCGCAGGTCTCCCGCTGGCCAGCCGCCTGAGGGCGCAGCTGACCGGGCCAGATACTCCGGCCGATGCCTATACGCTACCACGCCGGCGATCCTGCTGAGCAACCGGCGCCAGCCCCGGCGCAGCCGCCGCCGTTACCCGATCGTTACCTGAGGTTCCGGCGCCGGCCGGCTATCCGCCGGCCCGTCCCAGCAGGGCCTGCGCGGCAGCGGCGGCGTCCTGGTGCATCTGCTCGACGAGCTCGGGCACCGAGTCGAACCTGACCTGGCCGCGCAGCCGGGCGACGAAGTCGACGGCCACGCGCGCGCCGTAGAGGTCCAGGTCGTCCCGGCCCAGGGCGTAAGCCTCGACCGTCCGCTCCCGGCCGTCAAACGTGGGGTTGGTGCCCACCGAGATCGCGGCCGGCCACCGCGCGGTCTCGCGGCCGTCGGGGTCCGTGCTGGACAGCACGCCCGCGTAGATGCCGTCCGCCGGGATGGCCGTGTGCGGCAGCGTCTGCAGGTTGGCCGTCGGGAATCCGAGCGCCCGGCCGCGCATGTAGCCGCGCACGACCACGCCCTCGACCCGGTGCGGGCGGCCGAGATCCCGCGCTGCAGCTGCCACGTCGCCCGCCGCGAGCAGTTCCCTGATCTCGCTGGAGGAGATCGTCATCCCGTCCTCCGTCAGCAGCGGCACGCCCTCGGCGGTGAACTCGTACTTCTCCCCCAGCTCGGCCAGCAGGGCCACGTCCCCGGCCGCCTTGTGCCCGAACCGGAAGTTCTCCCCCACCACGACCCGGGCCGCGTGCAGCCGGTCCACCAGCACGGCCCGGACGAACTCATCCGGACCCAGCTGGGAGAACTCGCGAGTGAAGGGCAGCACGCAGACCGCGTCCACGCCCAGGCCGGCCAGCAGGTCGGCGCGGCGGCGGGCGGTGCACAGGAACGGCGGATGGGTACCCGGCCGCACGACCTCATCCGGATGCGGGTCGAAGGTGACGACCGCGACGGGCAGCTCCAGCGCCGCCGCGGCTGCCGCGGCCCGCGCGACGATGCGCTGGTGGCCCCGGTGCACGCCGTCGAACACGCCGATGGTGACGACGGATGCGCCCCAGTCCTCGGGCACGTCCCCGGTACCGTGCCACCGCTGCATGTGCTATCTCCCTGATCGTCCGCGGAACTCGCAGTCTCAAGCCTGCCATGTCCGTCGCGCTGTCAGCAGCAGCACCCGCTGCTGCGGGCCAGCCGGCCTGCCCCGGGCCTGCCCTGTGCCTGCCCTATGCCTGCCCCTGTGCCTGCCCCGGGCCTGCCCCGGGCCTGCCCCGGGCCTGCCCCTGTGCCTGCCCTGGGGCCTGCCCTGTGCCTGCCTGTGGCCGGGCCGCCGGGGGCCGCCGGGCGCGGCCACGGCGCCCTGGCCGTCCGGTCAGTCGGCGAAAACGGCGAGCGGCCGGGCCTGGCCCGCCTCCTGCGCCAGCAGCGCGATCAGCGTGCCGTCAGGGCCGAACGCCGCGACCGGGCCGCCGCCGGCCGGCTCGCCCGCGGCCGGGAGCCGGCCGCCGTGCGCGACCAGCCGCGTTTCCGGCTCGGTCAGGTCGCGCCGCGGGAAAGCCTGCGCCGCCGCCGCCGCGAGCGGGATCATCCGCAGGTCAGCGGCGAGCTCGTCGAGCGTCGCCGCCGCGGCCGCCCGGTAGGGGCCTACCCGGGTCCGGCGCAGCGCTGTGAGGTGCCCGCCAACGCCGAGCGCCGCGCCGAGGTCACGCGCCAGCGCGCGGATGTAGGTACCGCTCGAGCACGTCACCGCCACGTCCACGTCGAGGAGGTCGCCGCGGCGCCGCAGGTCCGTCACCGTGAACGCCAGCACCGTCACGGTCCGCGGCGCCAGCTCCGGCGCCGCGCCGGCCCGCGCCATCCGGTAGGCGCGCTCCCCGCCCACCTTGATCGCGCTGTAACCGGGCGGGACCTGCTGGATCTCGCCGGTCAGGACCGCGATGGCGGCGCTCACCGCGGCGTCGGCCAGGGCCGCCGCCGGCGCCGCGGCCACGACCTGGCCGTCGGCGTCATCGGTGTCGGTCGCCTGGCCGAGCCGGATGGTCGCGACGTAGTCCTTCTCCGTCAGCGCCAGGTAACCCAGCAGCCTGGTGGCCTTCTGCACGCCGATGACCAGCACGCCCGTCGCCATCGGGTCGAGCGTGCCGGCATGGCCGACGCGCCGTGTCCCGGCCAGCCCGCGGATCCGGCCTACCACGTCGTGCGAGGTGAGGCCGGAAGGCTTGTCGACGATGATCAGCCCGCTCGCGGCCGTCACCGCCCGGCCGCCGGCCCGTTCCCGGGTAGCGTGCTCCCGGCCGGCCCGCTCGCTGGCGGCCCGGCCTGGGCCAGCAGCTGCTCGCGCAGCGCCGCCACGACCTCGGCCGCCGAGCCGCCCGCGGTGAAGCCGGCGGCCTGCGGGTGACCGCCGCCGCCGAGTGCCACGCAGGCCCGGCTGACGTCCACGTCGCCCTTGGACCGGGCCGAGACCTGCCAGGCCCCGTCGTCTGACTCCTTGAGCACGACCGCGATGGCGGCCTCATCGGTGCGCCGGACCACGTCGATCACGGACTCGGCAGCATCCAGCGACAGGCCAGCCGCCGCCCGGTCAGCGCGGGTGACCGTGGTCCAGACCAGGCCGCGGCCGTGGCCTGCCCCCGGCTCCAGGACGGCCCGGCCGAGCGCGGCCGACAGCATGCCCAGATACCCGAACGGGGCCCGGTCCCACAGCTCGTGCGCCACCGCGCCCGGATCGAGGCCGGTCGCGATCAGGCTCGCCGCCAGCCGGTGCACCTGCGGGGATGTCGCCGGGTACTTGAACGAGCCGGTATCGGTGACGAGCCCCGCATACAGCCCGACCGCGATGTCGGCGGACAGTTCGATCCCGAGCCGGCCGATCAGCTCGTGCGCCAGCACGGCGGTCGCCGCGGCGGCCGGGTCGACCAGGTGCACGGTGCCGAAGCCGGTATTGGAGGCGTGGTGATCCAGCACGATGAGCTCGCCGGCCCGCGCGGCGTGCCCGGCCAGCAGGCCGAGCCGGTCGGCGCTGGCCGCGTCGAAGGTCACCATGACCTCGGGCCGCTCGGGATAGGCCTCGGGGGCTGACAGCAGCTCCAGGCCGGGCAGGAAGCCCAGGATGCCGGGCACCTCGAACGGCAGGTCCCCGAATGAGGCGACGACGCGCCGCCGCCCGTTGCCGAGGGCCTGGGCCACCGCCAGCATCGAGCCGAGTGCATCAGCGTCCGGCCGGATGTGGCAGGCCAGGCAGATCTCCCCGGCACCATCCAGGACCTTGACGGCCCGCGCCCACTCGCCCTCGATGTCGCAGAAAGCGGCTGCAGTCACGATCGGGAGTATCCCGCGCCCTGATCTGTCCTGGCGGACGTTTCCCCGATCAGCTCGGCCGGGCCGGGCCGGTCGTTGCCCGCGCCGTCGCCGGTGCTGTCGCCTGCGGGCTGGCGGCCGCCGTCCCCGGACTCGCCGGGCAGCCGGTACGGGTCGGGGTCCCCGGCCGGCTCGGCGCCGGCCCGCGCGGCGGCCAGCGCCGCATCGGCGGCCCGGGCCCTGGCCACCAGGTCCTCGATGTTCTGCGCGTTGTCGGGGACGGTGTCCGGCACGAACGAGATCGACGGGGTGTGCTTGATCCCGGTCTGCCGGCCGACCTCGGACCTGATCAGGCCGGTCGCGCTGGCCAGCGCCGCGGCAGTCCCGGCGCGCTCATCCGCTGACCCGTACACGGTGTAGAAGACCGTGGCCTCGCGCAGGTCACCGGTCACCCGCGCCTCGGTGACCGTGACGAACCCCAGTCGCGGGTCCTTGACCCGCCGCTCCAGCATCTCGGCGACGATCTGGGCAATCCGCTCGCCGAGCTTCCGCGCCCTGGCTGGGTCCATCCCGGTCACTCCCCCTCGTCGTTGAACAGCCGCTGCCGGGCCGACAGCAGCTCGATGTCCGGGCGCCCGGCGACGAAGCGCTCGCATGCCTCCAGCACCGAGACGGCGTGCGCCGCCGTGTCAGCCACGACGGCGACGCCGATCTCGGCCCGCCGGTGCAGATCCAGGTGCCCGGTCTCGCCGACGGCGGCACCGGGGAACGCCCGGTGCACCTCGGCGATGAGCGGCCGGATCGCCGACCGCTTCTGCTTGAGCGACCGCACATCGCCGAGCAGCACGTCGAGGGTCAGCGCGCCCACGTACATGGCAGCGGTATCCGCTTCAGCGCTATCCGGATCCGGTCAGCCGCCTCAGGTGCGCGGCTTCTCCCGCATCTCGAAGGTCTCGATCATGTCTTCGACCTTGATGTCGCTGTAGCCGATGCCGATACCGCACTCGAAGCCCTCCCGGACCTCGGTCGCGTCGTCCTTGAACCGGCGCAGTGACTCGACCGACAGGTTGTCGGAGACCACGATGCCGTCCCGGACCAGCCGCGCCTTGCTGTTGCGCGTGATGGTCCCGGAGCGGACGATGCAGCCGGCCACGTTGCCGACCCTGGGTACCCGGAAGACCTCCCTGACCTCGGCCGTGCCGAGCTGGGCCTCCTCGAATTCCGGCTTGAGCATGCCCTTGAGCGCGGCCTCGATCTCCTCGATCGCCTGGTAGATGATCGAGTAGTAGCGGATGTCCACGCCCTCGCGCTGCGCCAGCTCGCCGGCCCGGCCGGCCGGCCGGACGTTGAAGCCGATGATCACGGCCTCGGACGCGATGGCCAGGTTCACGTCGTCCTGGGTGATCGCGCCGACGCCGCGGCCGATCACCCGCAGCACGACCTCCTCGCCGACATCGATCTTGAGCAGCGCGTCCTCGAGCGCCTCCACGGAGCCGGAGACATCGCCCTTGATGATGAGCAGCAGCTCTTCCCGCTCGCCGGACTTGAGCGCCGACTCCAGGTCCTCGAGCGTGACGCGCGGCCGCCGCTGGGCGAACATCGCGCTGCGCTCCCGTGCCTCGCGCCGCTCGGCGATCTGCCGGGCGACCCTGTCGTCGTCGACCACCAGGAAGCTGTCCCCGGCGCCGGGCACGGCGGTGAGGCCCAGCACCTGAACCGGCCGCGACGGCGGCGCCTCGGCTACCTGGGCGGCATTCTCGTCCAGCATGGCCCGGACGCGGCCGAATGCCTCGCCAGCCACGATCGAGTCGCCGACGTGCAGCGTGCCGCGCTGAACCAGCACGGTGGCAACCGGGCCGCGGCCCTTGTCCAGGTGCGCCTCGATCGCGACGCCCTGCGCCTGCTGGTTCGGGTTGGCGCGCAGGTCAAGCTCGGCGTCGGCGGTCAGCACGACCGCCTCGAGCAGCGCGTCGATGCCGGTGCCGTTCCTGGCCGAGACGTCCACGAACAGCGACTGGCCGCCGAACTCCTCAGCCACCAGGCCGTACTCGGTCAGCTGAGCCCGTACCCGCTGCGGGTCAGCGCCTTCCTTGTCGACCTTGTTGACGGCCACCACGATCGGCACGCCCGCCGCCTGCGCGTGGTTGAGCGCCTCGGTGGTCTGCGGCTTGACTCCGTCGTCAGCGGCCACCACGAGCACGACCAGGTCGGTCGTCTCCGCGCCGCGGGCCCGCATGGCAGTGAAGGCCTCGTGACCGGGAGTGTCGATGAAGGTGATCTTGCGCTCCTGGCCGTCCACGACGGTGTCGACCTGGTAGGCGCCGATGTGCTGGGTGATACCGCCCGCTTCTTTCGCGACCATGTTGGTGTGCCGGATCGCGTCGAGCAGCTTGGTCTTGCCATGGTCGACGTGACCCATGACCGTGACCACCGGCGGCCGGGACACCAGGTCGGCGTCCTCGCCCTCGTCCTCGCCGAACTCGATGTCGAACTGCTCCAGCAGCTCCCTGTCCTCTTCTTCCGGGGAGACCACCTGAACGTTGTAGTTCAGCTCGGCGCCGAGCAGCTGCAGCGTCTCGTCGTTCACCGACTGGGTGGCGGTGACCATCTCGCCGAGGTGGAAGAGCACCTGCACGAGCGCGGCCGGGTTCACGCCGATCTTGTCGGCGAAGTCACTCAGCGACGCGCCGCGGGACAGCCTGATGACCTGCCCGGTGCCGCGCGGGACCTGCACGCCGCCGATGGACGGCGCCTGCATGTTGTCGAACTCCTGGCGCCGCTGCTTCTTCGACTTGCGACCGCGCGAAGGCCGCCCGCCTGGCCGGCCGAACGCACCCTGCGTACCGCTCCGGCCGCGACCGCCGGCGCCCGGGCGCGCCGGGCTCATGCCCGGCCGGGCACCTCCGCCGCCGCCGCGCGGGCCGGCGCCGCCAGCGCCCGCACCAGGGCCGCCGCGGCCCCCGCCGGGCCTGGCACCCGCGCCGGGACCGCCCGGGCCGCCGCGGCCGCCAGGGCCACCCGGGCCGCCGGGGCGGCCGCCCACCGGCCGGGGCGGCATGCTGCTCGGGCTGGGGCGCGGGCCGCCGGGACGCGGGCCGCCGGGCCGCGCGGCGTCGGCCGGGCCGCCGGGACCGGGGCGGCCAGGAACGCGCGGGGCCGCGGGACGCGGACCGCCAGGCGCCGCGGGCTGGCCCGGACGTGCCGGGCCGCGCGGCGCGGCGCCCATGCCCGTGGGAGTGGAGCTGAACGGGTTGTTGCCGGGCCGCGGCCCTGGCCGCGGCGTACCGGGCCGCTGGCCGCCGCCGGGCTGAGCGCCTGGCCGCGGCGCACCGCCGCCGGGACGCGGCGGGGCCGGCCGCGCCGCCGCTGCGGGCTGGCTGGCCGGGGCCTGCGGGGCCTGCGGGGCCTGCGGCGGCGCCGCGGGCTGGGCCGGCGGGAACGGGACGGGCGGCGGCACCTGGCCGCCGGCATCCCGCCGCGGCTCGGCTGCGGGCCTGGTCACGGTCTCCGCTGCGGCGGCGGCAGGGCCGCTTGCGGCCGCTACCGGACTGTCCTGCACGGGCGCCTCTGCCTGTAGGGGGGCTGATGCCTGCGCCTGCTCGGGCGCGGCCTCAGCGCGCGCGGCAGCTGCCTGGCCATTGACGTTCCGCTTGCCCTCGGCCGCTGCCGGGGGCTGCGACGAGCCGCCGGCCGCCTTCGCCTGCTTAGGCTGCTGGCCTGCGAACTCATCCTTGAGCCTGCGGACTACCGGCGCCTCGATCGTCGAGGACGCTGACCGCACAAACTCGCCCATTTCCTGGAGCTTGGCCATCACGGCCTTGCTCTCTACCCCGAACTCCTTCGCGAGTTCGTATACCCGGACCTTCGCCACTACGCTCCCTCTACCTGGCCCGGCGTACCGGACCTGCCAGCCGGCGGGGCAGCGCGTGCTCCGTCCGGCGTTAGCTTGTGGTGTTCATCGCCGCTTGCTCATCGGGCGCTCATTGCCATCTCAACCTGCCTTCTCCGGCCCTACCTGCCCGTCCGTCTGTCCATCTTGCCCGTCAAGTCCCGGCAGCGAAAGGCCGGGACTTGGTGTCGCGAGGTACTCGGCCACCTTGCCATCCGGGAGCGGCCCCGGCAGGCGCAGGGCCCGCGGGATCGCTTTCCGGCGCCGGGCTCTCGCCAAGCACCCCTGGACGGGATGCAGGTAAGCACCCCGGCCAGGCAGCCGCCTCGTCACGTCAGGGACTATCTCGCCACCTGCCGCCACCAGGCGAAGCAAGTCGGACTTGGCCGCACGGGTCCCGCATCCCACGCATGTCCGGGTCGGTGACTCCGGCCAACCTGGCAATACGGACCGCCTAAGCCGTTCCGCCGTCAAGCTTACAGTGCCGGCGCATCTGCGGCACCTGGCACAGTACCGGGGACCCCGCGGCCGGCTGACGACCCCGGTCCCGCATCGCCCGGGCCGGCGGCCTCTCCGGCGGCTGCCGCCGGGTCCGCCGCCGGGTCCGCCGCCGCTGCCGGGTCCGCCGCCGCTGCCGGGTCGGCCGCTGCGGTATCCGGCCTGATGTCGATCCGCCAGCCGGTCAGCCTGGCCGCCAGCCGGGCGTTCTGCCCTTCCTTGCCGATCGCCAGCGAGAGCTGGTAGTCCGGCACGATCACCTGGGCCACCCGGGCCTGGGCGTCGACCACGATCACCCTGGACACGCGGGCCGGCGACAGCGCATGCGCCACGAACTCGGCCGGATCCGGCGAGTAGTCGACGATGTCGATCTTCTCGCCGTGCAGCTCGGTCATGACGTTGCGCACCCGGCTGCCCATCGGCCCGATGCACGCGCCCTTGGCGTTCACGCCCGGCTGGTGCGAGATCACCGCGATCTTGCTCCGGTGCCCGGCCTCGCGGGCGATCGCCGCGATCTCGACGGCGCCGGACGCGATCTCCGGCACCTCCAGCGCGAACAGCTTCTTCACCAGGCCCGGATGCGTGCGCGACAGGGTCACCGACGGCCCGCGGTAGCCCTTGCGGACGTGCAGCACGTAGCAGCGCAGCCGCTCGCCGTGCACGTAGCGCTCGCCCGGAACCTGCTCGGTGGGCGGCAGGATGGCCTCGAGCTTGCCCAGGTCAACCAGCACGGCACGGGGATCCTTGCCCTGCTGGATGACGCCGGCCACGATGTCGCCCTCCCGGCCCGCGTACTCGCCGAACGTCAGCTCGTCCTCGGCATCGCGCAGTCGCTGCAAGATGACCTGGCGCGCCGTGGTGGCCGCTATCCGGCCGAAACCGTCCGGCGTGTCGTCATACTCCCTGGCTGCGCCGCCGTTCTCGGCTGGCTCGGTGGCCCAGACGGTGACATGGCCGGTCTGCCGGTTCACATCCACCCGGGCCGCGGCCGCGGCGCCCTCGCTGCGGTGGTAGGCAACAAGGAGCGCGTCCTCGATGGCCTTGATCGCCAGCTCCATCGAGATGTCTTTCTCGGCTTCCAGGCTGCGCAGGACGGCCAGGTCAATGTCCATCGGGCCCCTCCTCGTCTGCGTCGTCGCCGGCATCGCCGATCGGCGCGAACTCGATCTGAACCTTGCCAGGACCCAGCTCGCGATAGCCGAACTGCCGGGTCTCGCCGTCCACGTCCAGCGTGACCCCGTCCTGGCTCGCTCCCCTCACCCGCCCGGTCACCGGCCCGGCCGGCGCCTCAGCGGCCCTCTGCTGCGCCGCCGGGGCTACCGTCACCAGCCGCCCGATCGCCCGGCGCCAGTGCTTGGGCTCGGTCAGCGGCCGGTCCACGCCCGGCGATGAGACCTCCAGCGTGTAGGGCTGCTCGCCCATGGCCGCAGCGGCGTCGAGCTCGGCGGACAGCTCGCGGCTGACCACCGCGATGTCATCGAGACTGACGCCGCCGTCGGAGTCGACGACGATCCGCAGCAGCCGGCGGCGGCCGGCCGACGTGACCCGGACGCTTTCCAGGTCCATGCCCGCGGCCTTAGTGGCCGGCTCCAGCAGGGCGAACAGCCGCTCGGAGTCGGCTGCGCCGTCAGCCGGACGCCGGCCGGCCGGAGCCGGGGCTGGCCGTCGCGCCGGGCTGTGACGGGAGCTACCGTGCATCACGACCTCCTCGTCCGCGACCTGTGCTGTTGTGCGAGCCGGCCTCTAGCCTAGCTGCCGCGATGGCGTGCGGCCTGCCAGCCAGCCGCCTCGGATTCCTGGCCTGCTCAGCTCCGGGCCCGTGACATGCTGGGCTTACGGCGGCGCGAGCCGCCTGGACAGGGGCTGGAGGACAGACGTGGCAGCAGCTGCGAGCCGCCGGGCGATGCTGGCCGGCGCCGCGGCGCTGCCCCTTTTCCTGGCCGGGTGCAAGGGCCTGCAGGCGCTGGGCACGCCGCCGCGGCCCGCGCCGGACGTGGGACTGCTGAAGGGCGCCATCGCCGCCGAGGAACTGATGGTGGCGCGGTACCAGGCGGCACTGCGGGGCGCACAGGTCGTGCCGGAGGTCACCCTCAGCGCTCTGCTACTGGAGCATCAGCAGCATCTGGGTCAGCTCCGGGCGCGGCTCATCGCCGGATCACCGCAGGCGGCCGGAGCCGCCTCGGCCGCGGCGTCACCCGGCGGATCTGCCGCCTCGCGCTCGCCCGCGCCGGGGCCGTCCATCCCGGCCGAGCCCGGCCAGCTGGCCAGCTACCTGGCCGGCGAAGAGCAGGCAGCGTCGGACTACCTGCTCCGCGAGCTGCTGGCGGCACCGCCCGCGCTGGCTCAGCTGCTGGCCAGCATCTCGGCTTCGGAGGCCACCCATGTGCCGGTGCTGCAGGTGGCGGCAGGGCACCGGTGACCGGCTCCCCGTCCCGGCAGGCGGTCCGGGCGCTGCAGGCCGCCCTGGCCGCCGAGGAGGCCGCGAGCTACGGCTACGGGGTGATCGGCGCGCACCTGACCGGCTCCGCCCTGGCCGACGCGACGGCCGACTGGGTCGCGCACCAGCGGGCCAGGGACGTCCTGCAGCTGAGCCTGCAGGCCCGCGGGGCGGCGCCGGTGCCCGCCGCGGTCGCTTATCAGCTGCCGCATCCAGTAGGGACCGCGGCGGAGGCGAGCTCCCTCGCCGTCATCCTGGAGGAGCGGGTGGCCCGCGCGTACCTGGGCCTGGTGGCACTCACGGATCAGTCCCTGCGGCAGCTCGGCGCCCTGCAGGTCCGGGCGGCGGCCCTGCGCGGCGCCGCCTGGCGCGGGCGGACCGTGGCCTTTCCCGGCCTGCCGCCGAGCGCGCTGGCCCGCCGTTCCTGACTGCCCAGGCCCGCGCGGAGCCGCGGAATCGCGCAGAGCCGCGCGGAATCGCGCAGGCAATCAGTGCGCGGCGGCGAGGACGCGCTCGATCATGGCGGCGGCCGCCGCCAGGTCGTCGCCCGCGGCAATCCGCTCGGCCCAGGGCCACCAGAACCAGCACTGCCCGTCCTGGCCGACGCCGGCGTACACGTCCTCGGCCAGCGCGGTCGCCGCCGGATTCACCACGTGCAAGCTCGGAACGCGGCCTGGCGGCGTGACGAGCCTGGCCGCGAAGCCGCGGGCGGCCAGCACCGCGGCGAGGCTCTCGAGCCTGTCGATAGTGTCGCTCCAGCGTGCGGCGGTGCCGCTGGCCTGCTGGGTTCCGATCGTCATTCTGTCACTCCTAGTGGTCATTCATATTCATAGAGTAATGGCACTTCTCCAGAATGCCCGCGCCGCCTGCTAGATGCAATATGCATTGCGTAATTCGCGCGGACGCCCCGGATCGTTGCAGGTGAGCGCCAGGAACAGCCAACTGGACGGGAGATGCCTAACGCGTCCAGACTGGTCTGTCACATGTCGAGCCAGCGCGGCGGGAGGTGACCGGTGGCCGGTACGCAGAGCCCGACCGTCCGGCGGCGGCGGCTTGCGCTCGAGCTCAGGCGCCTGCGCGAGTCGGCCAAGCTGACCTGCGAGGAAGTCGCGGAGCAGCTGGAATGCTCGGCATCCAAGATCAGCCGGGTGGAGACCGGCCGGGTCTCGGTCTCGCCCAGGGACGTCCGCGACATGCTGCAGATCTACGGCGTGCCCGAGTCGCAGCGCGAGGGCCTGGTCCAGCTGGCCAGGGATTCCCGCCAGAAGGGCTGGTGGCACGCCTACAGCGACACCATCCAGCCGCACTTCGCCACCTACCTCGGGCTGGAGAGCGCCGCCTCGGAGATCCGGATCTACGAGGTCAGCCTCATCCCCGGCCTGCTGCAGACGGAGGAGTACGCCCGCACCGTCATCAGCGCCGGGATGGTCAACAGTCCCCGCGATGACATCGAGCGGCAGGTCAAACTGCGGATGGCCCGGCAGCCGACGCTGACCAGGGACGATCCGCCCAAGGTCTGGGCGGTCCTGGACGAGGCGGCACTGCGCCGCCGGGTCGGCGGGGCGGGCCTGATGCGCATGCAGCTGGAGCACCTGCTCGACCTGGCCAAGCTCCCGAACGCGGCCATCCAGGTGATCCCGTTCGGCGGCGGCGCGCATCCGGCCATGGGACGGCCGTTCGTGATCCTGGTCTTCCCCGAGCGGGTCGATCCCGACGTGGTCTACCTGCAGGACCTGACCAGCGCGCTGTACGTAGAGGACGTCGACGAGGTCGACCGCTACAACATGTTCTTCAACCACCTGCGGGCCACGGCCCTGTCGTTCGACGACTCGGCCGCGCTGATGACCTCGGTGCTCAAGGAGATGTAGCCGCGGCCTGCCGCAGCGGCTCGGGCAGCGGCTCGGCGTGCAGCACGGTCAGCCGGGAGACCGCGCGGGTCAGGGCCACGTACAGCCGGTGCAGGCCGCGTGCCTCCGCCGCCGCGATGCGGGCCGGCTCCAGCACGATGACCTGGTCGAACTCAAGCCCCTTGGCCAGCGTGACCGGAACCAGGCTGAGCGGCATGGCGTCCGCCCCGCCGTCGAGCGTGGCGTGCGGCAGCCCGGCGGCGGCCAGGATCGCGGACAGCCCCGGTACCTGGTCGTCGGCCGCGATCACGGCGGCGGAGCCCGGCCGCGCGAGCGCGTCCGCGCAGGCTGCGGTGAGCGCGCCGGGCAGCCCGGCGGCAGTCACCGGCTGCAGCGCCAGCGATCCGGGGTCCTGGCGGACCGACCGGGCCGGCGAGAGGCCGGGGGCGATGTGAGCCAGCAGCAGGCTGGCGAAGTCGAGAATCTGGCGCGGCACGCGGTAGCCGGTGTCCAGCACCCGCAGCCCGGCGCCGGACTTGCCGAGATGGCCGAGCATGGCCTTCCAGCTCTCGGCGGCCCACGGCGTGGTGCCCTGGGCGATATCGCCCAGCACCGTGGCGGAGCCGGTCTCGCAGCGGCGGCCGAGCGCCCGGCACTCCATCGGGGACAGGTCCTGCGCCTCGTCCACCACCACGTGGGCCAGGCTCGGCGTCCGCTCGATCAGGTCGCGCGCCTCATCGATCAGCACGGCGTCAGCGGCGCTCAAGCGGGCCGAGCCGGGCCCGCGCGGCGGGCTCGGCCAGCTGATCGCGTCCTGCTCGGCGGGGGTCAGCAGCCCGGCGGAGGCGCGCTCGAGCACCTGGCGGTCACCGAGCACCCGCAGCACCAGCCGCACCGGGTCGGTCTTCGGCCAGATCGCGTCCACGGCGGCCCGCACCTGCCGGGTCCGCCGCACCGCGTCGTGCGTCCGGTCGTCGCAGCTCTCCCCGTCCGCTTCCATCCTGGTCAGGATGACGTGCGCGATCCGGTGCGCCAGCATCTCCCGGCCCGTTCCGAAACGGACCCCCCGAGCGCGCAGCTCGTCCACCAGCTCGGCGATCTCGAAGGCCGGGACCCGCCAGCGCCGCGAGCCGCGGGGCACCACCACCGGCTGAGCTGGCTCGGCGAGCTGGTCCCAGAGCGCATTGCGCAGCACCACCGCCATCCGGGCGCTGCCCTTGACCACCGCGGCCAGCTCGCTGTCGTCGCCCCGCACCGGGACGGTGGCGAGCAGGTCAGTCATCGTGACCTGGCGCACGTCGAACTCGCCGAGCGCCGGCAGCACATGGCGGATGTAGGAGAGGAAGGCCCGGTTCGGCCCGACCACCAGCACGCCGCCGCGCAGCAGCCGCTCCGGGTGCGCGTAGAGCAGGTACGCGACGCGGTGCAGGCCGACGGCCGTCTTGCCGGTGCCAGGCGCGCCCTGCACGCAGACCGTCTGCTCCGCGTCCGCCCGGACGATGTCATCCTGATCGGGCTGGATCGTCGCCACGATGTCACGCATCGGCCCCGATCGCGGCCGCTCGATCTCCTCGATCAGGATGCGGCTGGCCGGGCCGGGGCCGGCCGCCCGCTGGCCGCCGCTGAATACCTCGTCCTCGTAGGCGGTGAGCTCAGCGCCCGAGAAGCCGAAACGGCGGCGCCGCGCCAGTCCCATCGGATCGCCCTGGCTGGCCCGGTAGAACGGCCGGCAGACCGGCGCGCGCCAGTCGACCACGACCGGCGCGCCGTGCGGATCGTGCACGTGCCGCCTGCCGATGTGGAACTGCTCGCCGGCCAGTTCCTGCGCCTGGCCCAGCTCGGTGTAGTCGACCCGGCCGAAGAACAACGGCGTGTCCGGCAGGTCCTTCAGCGCCTCGGCTCTCCGGTAGAGGTCGGCCTTCAGGTACTCCTCGGAGACCGGGTCGCCGCCGAGGGCCCGCAGCGACAGCACGTCCTCGCGCATGAGCCGGAGCGACTCGCGCGAGCCGTGCAGGTGCGCGCGCTCCGCGGCCAGGACGTCGTCGCCGGCGGCGCGCGCGGCATCGCCGGATTCTGGTTCGGGGTGGGGTCTGGGTTCGGAGTCGGGGTCGGGGTCCTCGTTGTGGCCGGCCAGCAGCATGGCTCATCTCCCTGAGAACAGAAGGGGCTGGCACAAAGGCCAGGAGCCTACCAGCGAGGCGCGGCGGCGGTCATCCCGATTTCCGCCCGGCCCGGGCCGGTGGCCAGGGCCGCTGCGGATCACCAGGTCCAGTAGAAGCCGACCACCGTGCGCTCGATCGCGCGCAGGTACCGGTGGGCCGAGTGCTGCTCGTCCAGGGTCACCTCCTGCCGGTTCGCCACATCGCCGTCCACGCCGTCCCAGCTCGCCCACCACAGCCCGGCCGGCAGCCGGGCCGGGTGAAACTGGATCCGCAGGTCGAAGTTCTCCATGTGCCCGAGCACGCCGCGCCGGTACTCGCGCTCCCGCGGGTCGGCCGGGTTGCCGGGCAGCCGGTAAGTCGTCCAGTACTCCAGCGTCGCCGTCTCGCCCAGCGCGAGCGACCTGGCCAGCAGGATCTCGGTGGCGAAGACGCCGGGGCCGATCTGGTGCAGCTGCCCGGACAGCCCTCGGCAGCCCTGGCCGGTCTCGACCGTCAGCGCGGTCGTGTCGTACAGGTACGGGATGCGGTCGACGTCGGCCGCGATCGCCTCGACGACCTGCAGCGTGCGGGTTCGCTCCAGCCGTCCGTCCGCGCCCACGCACACGTGATCGTGCAGCGAGAGCGTCTGGTGACGGCGCGGGCCGAGGGCCGCGCCGACCTCCTTCTCCGCCTGCCGGGGCACCGCCCGGCTGCCGGTCACCACGCTGATCGCCGACGAGCCGTTCCAGAGCCGCCAGAGGTGGTCGGTCTCATGCGGGGTGAAGCCGAACGTATCGACGAAGAGCTCGAGCGTGGGACGGCTGAGCAGGCGGCCGGTTAACGCCCGCGACACGGTGTCCTTGAGCCGCTGCGCGTTCGCGTCCTCGTCGCCAGGATCACGCGGATTGCTCCACAGGTGCCGGGCCAGGGCCTCGGCGACGGCTAACTGGCTGACCTCGCCCGGCCGGGCCCGCACGACGTGCTGTTCCCAGACCCGGCGGTACGGCCCTGGCCTCAGCAATAACTCCCGCAGGTAAGCTGCGGCCGCCCGGCGGCCAGCCGTCTCCGCTGAACCGCTCACATCGCTGCTCATAGGCCCCTTGTGCGATGTTACTGCGATATGCGGTCAGTAGCGTACCCGGCAGGACCCGCGCCCGCTGCGGGAGCGGGACGGGCGCAGCGCCCGGCAGAGGGGGACGGGCCCGCCGCAGCCCGCGGCGGGCCCGAACTGGATCCCGGCCAGCAGCGCCGCTGCGGCGACTCAGGAACTGAACTCAGAAGAGCACGGACATGAAGGTGCCCGCCTCGGTGAAGCCCACCCGCCGGTAGGCGGCGCGAGCGGGCGCGTTGTAGTCGTTGACGTAGAGGGTCACGACCGGCGCCATGGCGGCCAGGGCATGCGCGACGACCGACGCCATGCCTCGCTGAGCATGACCGCGGCCGCGCGCCTCGGGCGGTACCCAGACGCCCTGGACCTGGCAGGCCCGTGGCGTCACCGCGCCGATCTCCGCCTTGAAGATCACCTTGCCGTTCTCGATCCGGGCCAGGGAACGGCCGGCCCGGATCAGGTCGCCGACCCGCGCGCGGTAGGCCGCGCCGCCGTCCGCGCCGATCGGCGAGACCCCGACCTCCTCGGTGAACATCGCGACGCACGCGGGCAGCAGCAGGTCGACCTCATCGGGCCGCACCACCCGTACCAGCGGGTCCGGCTCTACCTCGGGCGGCCCGGAAATGGCCAGCACGGGCTGGACCGGGCGGACGTCACGGGGGCGGTCCCAGGCCGGTGACAGCAGCGCCCACAGCTGGGAGACGGCGCCGGCGGGGCCGACGATCGACGAGCAGCGACGGCCATGCAGCCGGGCCTGCTGGGCAAACGCCGCGACCGCCGCGTCGGTGGCCGCGACCGGGACCATGTTGGCCCCCGAGTAGCACAGCGATGTGAGGCGGCTGCCGTCCTGGTAGCCCCAGACCTGGGCGCCCAGCCGCCGCGGGTCCAGCCCTGCTGACCGGATCCGGGCGCTGACGAAGATGTTCGCGACCGCATCACGGTCGCAGATGGCGAGGACCTCATCGCGGTCGCCATCGGTCAGCAGGCGCAGCGGCGCGGACCGCCAGGCCTTGGTGCGCAGCACGTAACCAGCCTAACCGCCCGGCCAGGCCGACCGGTGGCCGGTCGCGGACCGGCTATCCGGCAGGCGGGGGCAATGCCGGGCAGGTGGCGTTGACCAGGCCAGGCCCGGCCGGCAGCGCGCCGGTGGCGAGATACCGGTTGAGGTAACCGTCCACGCAGGTGTTGGGCGGGTCAGCCAGCGACTGTCCGTGATTGCCGCCGCCCACGACCACGACCATCCGCGCGCTGGGCAGCAGCCGGTGCGCCTGCTGCGCGCCCGCGTACGGGGTAGCGGCATCCAGAGTCCCCTGCAGCATCAGGATGCCGGGCAGCCCGGCTCCCCTGATCGGCAGCGGCCTGGCTGGCCCGCGCACCGGCCAGTACGCGCAGGCGGCGTTGAACCAGGTGTTGTCCCACGCCTCGAAGGGGGCGGTGGCGTAGACCTTCCTGGTATCGGCATCCCACCTCGCCCAGTTGCGCGGCCAGCTGACATCGCTGCACTCGACCGCGTTGTAGACGGCGAACTCGTTCTCGCCCTGCTTGCCTTCCTGCTGATAGAGGTCGGCCAGCTGGGCAGGCGAGCCGGCCGTCAGGTAGGAGGACAGCGCCGATGCGAGGTCAGGCCAGATCTGGTTGGTGTAGCCGCCGACCACGAACGTGTCGTCGAACTCATCCGGCCCGATGTCGCCGTCGGCCGGCTTGGCCTGCAGGTCGCCGCGGGCCCGGTAGAAAGACCTGCTGACCTGCGCCGCCGTCGAGCCGAGGCGGAAGTCATCGTCGTACTCCGCAGCCCAGGCGAAGAAGGCCTGCAGCCGGCCCTGGAAGGCGTAGTCCTGGCCGATGTTGTCGGCGTACCAGACGCCCGCCGGGTCCACGGTGCTGTCCAGCACCATGCGGCGGATCCGGCTCGGGAACAGGGTGGCGTAGACCTGGCCGATGTAGGTCCCGTAGGAGTAGGCGAAGTAGCTGATCTGCCGCTGGCCGAGCGCGGCCCTGATCGAGTCGAGGTCCCTGGCCACGTCCTCGGTGGTCATGTAGGGCAGCAGCCAGCCGAACTTCTTCTCGCACGCCTCGGCGTAGCCCTTGGCCCGGTTCTCCAGCACCTGCTCGGCCGCCCGGCTGGCCGGGATGTAGTCCGGCCGCGGCCCGTTGAAGAACGATGGCTCGCAGCTGAGTGCCGGGACCGAGGACCCGACGCCGCGGGGGTCGAACCCGACGATGTCGTATTCCGAGGCCACCGCCGGGCTCAGGCCCTGCGCGACGTCCGCCGCCAGGCTGAGGCCGCTGCCGCCGGGACCGCCGGGGTTCACCAGCAGCACGCCCTGGCGCCGGGCGGCCGGTGCCGTCGCCGGCACCTCAGACAGCGCTAGCGTGATCTTCCGGCCGCCGGGGCGCTGATAATCCAGCGGCACCTGCAGCTTGCTGCACTGCAGCCTCTGAGCCACCTGCGGGCACGGCTTCCACTGCAAGGCCGCCCCGCCCTGGGCCGGGGCGGCCGCGGCCGGGGATCCGGAGGACTGAGCGGGGTGCGCGGACGCACCGCTACAGCCGGCGGCGGCGAGCCCGGCCGCGGCAATGGCGGCCACCAGCACGGTGCGCATGGGAGTCCATCCTGCCTGACGGCTCGGGCAGCAGTCTCAGTCCGCCGCGGTTTCCATGGTGGCGGCCAGCTTCATGGCCTCCTCGATCAGGGTCTCCACGATCTGCGACTCGGGCACCGTCTTGATGACCTCGCCGCGGACGAAGATCTGCCCCTTGCCGTTCCCGGAGGCCACGCCGAGATCGGCCTCCCGCGCCTCGCCAGGGCCGTTCACGACGCAGCCCATGACGGCCACCCGCAGCGGGATTTCCAGGCCGTCCAGCGCGGCGGTGACCTCGTCAGCCAGCTTGTACACGTCGACCTGCGCGCGGCCGCAGGACGGGCAGGAGACGATCTCAAGCCCGCGCTGGCGGAGCCCGAGCGACTCCAGGATCGCGATGCCGACCTTGACTTCCTCGACCGGCGGGGCGGACAGCGACACCCGGATCGTGTCGCCGATGCCCTCGGCCAGCAGCGCCCCGAAGGCCACCGCGGACTTCACCGTGCCCTGGAAGGCGGGACCGGCCTCGGTGACGCCCAGGTGCAGCGGGTAGTCGCACTGCTGCGCGAGCTGCCGGTAGGCGTTGATCATCACGACCGGGTCGTGATGCTTGACCGAGATCTTGATGTCGGAGAACCCGTGCTCTTCGAACAGGGAGCATTCCCACAGCGCCGACTCGACCAGCGCCTCCGGCGTGGCCTTGCCGTACTTGGCCAGCAGCCGCTTGTCCAGTGAGCCGGCGTTGACGCCGATCCGGATCGGCACCCCGGCTGCCGACGCGGCCCTGGCGATCTCGCCCACCTTGTCGTCGAACGCCTTGATGTTGCCGGGATTGACCCGGACGGCGGCGCAGCCCGCTTCGATCGCGGCGAACACGTACTTGGGCTGGAAGTGGATGTCCGCGATGACCGGGATCTGGGACTTGCGGGCGATCGCCGGCAGCGCGTCGGCGTCGTCCTGCGACGGCACCGCCACCCGCACGATCTGGCAGCCGGCCGCGGTCAGCTCGGCGATCTGCTGCAGCGTGGCGTTCACGTCGGCGGTCAGCGTCGTGGTCATTGACTGAACGGAGACCGGCGCTCCGCCGCCAACCGGCACCGCGTGCTTGCCGGTGCCCACCATGATCTGCCGTGACATCCGGCGCGGCGCCACCGGCTCTGGCGGCAGCTGAGGGAGGCCAAGGTCAACAGTCATCTGGCATTCGCCCTTACTTAGGTCAGGTGGACGGGGTTGACGATGTCGGCGGCGAGCACGATCAGGGCAATGCCGACCAGCAGCGCGAAGACACCGACGCTGATCGGGATGAGCTTCTGGATATCGGCCAGGCCAGGATCCGGCCGGCCCCGCAGCCTGGCCAGCCAGGCCCTGACCCGCTCGTAGATCAGCACGGCGATGTGGCCGCCGTCCATGGGCAGCAGCGGCAGCAGGTTGAACGCGCCGACGAAGATGTTGATCGAGATGATGATCAGCAGCAGCGCCTCGACCGTGAACTGCCAGCCGCCGCCTGCCTGCACGACCTGGCCCGCGTCGTCGGCAGCGCCGACGATGCTGCTGACATTCCCCGCCGCGGTCTTGGCCCGGTCCTTGGCGAACAGGTCAGGGATCGCGGCCGGCAGCCTGGAGACCGCCGAGGCGGACTCGCTCAGGATCTGGCCGAACGTGGAGCCCGCGAACGCCACGCCGCTGACCGGGCCGACCCGCTGGAAGACCTTCTCCTCGATGCCCAGGTAGGAGCCGCTGCGACCGCTGATGCTGGCCGGAGTCACCGTCAGCGCGACATCCCGGCCGCCGCGCTCGACCACCACCCTGACCGGCCGGCCGGCGGGCTGCTTCCTGATCGCGGTGCCGAGCTCGGTCCAGTTGCCGACCCGCTGGCCCCCGATGGAAATGATCTTGTCACCGGGCCTGATTCCCGCCACCTTGGCCGGCGAGGCGGGCTGGCCGGCCGTGCAGGTCAGAGAGCCGCTGTCGAGAGCCTGGACAGTCCTCGGCACGCACGGGTCCACGTTGCCGATCGTCGTGTTGTTCGTCGCCACGCCGATGCCGACGGCGAGGATGAACAGCAGCACGAAGGCCAGCGCGAAGTGCATGAAGGAGCCGGCCGCCAGCACGATCCCCCGCTGCCAGCCTGGCTGGTTGCGGAACGAGCGGGGCTCGTCGGCCGGATCCACCTCTTCCATCGTCGTCATCCCGGTGATCCGGACGAATCCGCCGAATGGCAGGGCCTTGACGCCGTATTCGGTCTCGCCGCGGCGGAACGACCAGAGCGTCTGGCCGAAGCCGACGAAGAACTGCGTGACCTGCATGTGGAATTTCTTCGCGGTCAGGAAGTGGCCAGCCTCGTGCAGCATGACCGAGACGAGCAGCGCGATGACGAAGATCACCACGCCTATCAGGAAGGCCATCCGGCTGCTCTCTCTCCCTCGTGCCCTCGGCTCCGTCGCCCGCTGGCTCCCGCCTGCACTGACCCTCGCTCGCGGCCGGCACGGCTTTGCCAGCTCAGCGGCGCCGCGCTGCCCCCGTGCGGGTCAGCCCCCGCGCCCGGCCGCGCGCCCAGCTGTCAGCCTCAAGCACCTGGTCCAGCCCGGTGATGTCGCGGCCTGAGCCGTCATGATCTGAGACTACCTGGGCCACCGTATCGACGATTCCAGCAAACGGGATACGCCCCGCCAGGAAGGCGCCGACGCATTCCTCGTTCGCGGCATTGAACACGGCCGGCACTGTGCCGCCGGCCGCCCCGGCCGCCCGTGCCAGCGGCACGGCGGGGAAGGCTTCCTCGTCGAGTGGCTCGAATGTCCAGGTATGAGCGTGCGACCAGTCGACCGGGCTGGCCGCGCCGGGGACGCGGTCCGGCCAGCCCAGCCCGAGCGAGATCGGGATGCGCATGTCCGGCGGGCTGGCCTGGGCGATCGTGGATCCGTCGGTGAACTCGACCATCGAGTGCACCACCGACTGGCGGTGCACCACGACCTCGATCCGGTCGAACCCGATGCCGAACAGCAGGTGCGCCTCGATCAGCTCCAGTCCCTTGTTGACCAGGCTGGCCGAGTTGACGGTAATGACCGGGCCCATCTGCCAGGTGGGATGCGCCAGCGCCTCGGCCGGGGTGACATGCTCGAGCTCGGCTCGGCTGCGATGCAGGAACGGGCCGCCGCTGGCGGTGATGACCAGGCGCCTGACCTCGCCAGCGTCGCCGCCGCGCAGGCACTGCGCGATGGCCGAGTGCTCGGAGTCCACCGGCACGATCTGGCCCGGCTTGGCCCGGCCTGCCACCAGCTGGCCGCCCATGATCAGCGACTCCTTGTTGGCGAGCGCCAGGGTGCTGCCCGCATCGATGGCGGCCAGGGTCGCGGCGAGCCCGACCGCGCCGGTTACCGCGTTGAGCACGACGTCGCAGGGCCGGCCGGCCAGCTCGGCCACCGCGTCCGGCCCGGCCAGCACCTCCGGCAGCTTCAGCGCCCGGCCCGCGGCGGCGGCACGGGACCGCAGCGCACGGTCCAGCTCGGGCGCGGCCGCCGCACTGGCGACCGCGACGGCCGCCGCCCCGAACTCCAGCGCCTGGCTGGCCAGCAGGTCGGGATTCCCGCCGCCGGCGGCCAGGCCGGCGATGCGGAAACGGCCGGGATTGCGCCGGACGATATCGGCGGCCTGGGTGCCGATGGACCCGGTCGAACCGAGCAGGATGATCTCGCGAAGTGACGGCGCAGACGGCTCCATGCCGGTATTGTCCCTCACCGGCTTGCGGTCCTGGCATGCCAGGCACCGTGTGGCGCGTAGCTTATGACGGTGAACCTTGAGAGCCTGCCGCCGGCCGCGATGCCGCCTCGGGCGGCCGGACGGCCCGAGCCGGCGGCGCCAGCGGCCGGACAGCCCGAGCCGGCGGCGCCGGACGTGACCGCTGCGCCGGAGGCGGCGGCGCAGCGCCAGCTCCCTGCCGGGCAGCAGCCGGACTGGCCCGATTCCGGCCGGCTGCGCGAGGTGACGGCCGAGCTGGCCAGCCTGCCGCCGCTGGTCTTCGCCGGCGAGTGCGACCAGCTCCGCGAGCGGCTGGCGGCAGTCAGCCGCGGCGAGGCGCTCGTGCTCCAGGGCGGGGACTGCGCGGAGACGTTCGCCGGGGCCACCGCCGACGGGGTGCGGGCCAAGCTGCAGACGCTGCTCCAGATGGCCGTCGTGCTGACGTATGCGGCCAGCATTCCCATTGTCAAGATCGGCCGGATGGCCGGCCAGTTCGCCAAGCCGCGGTCACAGCCGGGCGAGCTGCGCGACGGCGTGGAACTGCCCGCCTATCGCGGTGACGCCGTCAACGGCCTGGAGTTCACCGCGCAGGCGCGAACGCCCGATCCGGCCCGGCTGCTGCGCGCCTATCACTGCTCGGCAGTGACGCTGAATCTCTGCCGGGCCTTCACCACCGGCGGCTACGCCGACCTGCACCAGGTGCACGCCTGGAATCAGGACTTCGTCGCCCGGAGCCCGGCCGGCCAGCGGTACGAGCGGCTGGCCGCGGAGATCGATCGCGCCCTGGCCTTCATGCGAGCGTGCGGGACCGACCCGGACGAGTTGCGTTCTGTCGAGTTCTACTCGAGCCACGAGGCGCTGCTTCTTCCCTACGAGCAGGCGCTGACCAGGCAAGACTCACGTACCGGGCGGCTGTACGACACCTCGGCTCATTTCCTGTGGGTCGGCGAGCGCACTCGCGGGCTGGACGGGGCGCACGTCGACTTCGCCAGCCGCATCAGCAACCCGCTGGGCGTGAAGCTGGGCCCGGATAGCGCCCCGGCCGACGTGCTCGCCCTGGCCGAGCGGCTCAGCCCGGACCGGCAGCCCGGCCGGCTGACCCTGATCACCCGGATGGGCGCGGCCCGGATCCGGACGGCGCTCCCGCCGCTGGTCCGCGCCGTCGCCGACGCCGGGATCCCGGTGGCATGGGTGTGCGATCCCATGCACGGCAATACCTTCGAGGCCCCGAGCGGCCACAAGACGCGCCGTTTCGATGACGTGCTGGCCGAGGTGCTCGGCTTCTTCGAGGTGCACCGCGAGCTCGGCACTCATCCCGGCGGCATCCACATCGAGTTCACCGGCGACAACGTGACCGAGTGCGTCGGCGGCAGCCACGATCTGGTGGCCGGCGACCTGCCGTCCCGTTATGAGACCGCGTGCGACCCCCGCCTCAACCGCAGCCAGGCGCTCGACCTGGCCTTCCTGGTGGCGGAAACCTACCGCCGCTGACCCGCCCCGCTCCCGATCCTCCATCCAGGTCTTCCGGGATCCGGGGCGGCAAGATCCTGCTCTTCCGCGATTACTTCAACCCGGCCGGCCTCGCGGAAGTGCCCAGCGGCTGAGCCGGGCCGGCGACGTCGCTCACGGTCGTCTGCCCCGAGGGTCGCTCACGGTCGTTCGCTGGCTAGCTGGCCGGCTCCCAGTCCGGGCGCAGCGGCATGCCGGACTGGCCCTGCGCGCCCAGCTTCACCCCGAGCACCTGGTGCAGCTGCACCACGTTCCGCTCGAAACCGAGTCGCGAGCCCGCCATGTACAGCCGCCACACCCGGGCCGTGCCGTCGCCCACTTCCCTGACCGCCTCGTCCCAGTGCGCGTCGAGGTTGGCGCACCAGCCGGCCAGCGTCCTGGCGTAGTGCTCGCGCAGGTTCTCCTCGTGCCGGATCTCGAAGCCCGCGTCGTTCATCAGCGAGATCAGGTGGCCGGGGCCTTCCAGCTCGCCGTCGGGGAACACGTACCGGTAGATGAACCCGTCGGTGACCCGGGCCGGGCCGCGGTTATCCGGACGGGTGATGCAGTGGTTGAGCAGCCGGCCCTCCGGCCGCAGCTTCGCCTGCAGGAAGCCGAAGTAGCCGGGCAGCTGGGCCTTGCCGATGTGCTCGGTCAGGCCGATCGAGCTCACCGCGTCGAAATCGGTCTCGGCCACGTCCCGGTAGTCCAGGTGCCGGACCTCGGCGAGATCGGCCAGCCCGGCTTCCTTGATGGCCCGCTGCGCCCAGCTGGCCTGCTCCGCGGACAGCGTCACCCCGAGCGCCCGCACCCCGTACTGACGGGCGGCGTGCATGACCATGCCGCCCCAGCCGCATCCGACGTCCAGCAGCCGCATGCCAGGCTTGAGCGCCAGCTTGCGGGCGACCAGGTCGAACTTGTTGTACTGGGCCTCCTCCAGGGTCGCGTCGGCGCGCGGGTAGCAGGCGCAGGTATAGGCCATGGATGGCCCGAGCACCCACTCATAGAAGGTGTTGGACACGTCGTAGTGATGCGAGATCGCGCTGGCGTCGCGCTGCTTGGAGTGCCGCCGGCCGGACAGCCAGCGCCGGTTGACGCGGACCTCCTGCGGCGGCGGCGGGATCCGCGGCACCAGCAGCCGGGGGCCGCCCAGCTCGCTCAGCAGCCGGAACTTGGCCGGCAGGTCCATCTCCACCTGCTGCGCGCTGGCCATCCGGGCCAGCGCGGTGTACATGTCACCGTCCACGTCCAGGTGGCCGGATACGTACGCGCGGGCCAGGCCGAGCGCGCCCGGCGCCTGCGCCAGGTACGCCACGGCGGTCGGGGACTTCACCGTGATCTTGACCGGGGAGCTCGATGTCCCGGCTGTGCTCCCGTCATAGGCGTGGAACTCCACCGGGGCAGCCGGGCCGGCGACCCGCTCGAACACCTCCGCAAGCGCCATGTCTGCTACTCCTCTACAGCCCGCGAACGCACTTGTCGTACAGGTTGGCTAGCCGGTTATTAGGGTCATAATGACCCTTGAGCTCTTCGTATTCCGTTCCGTTGTATCGGTCCCAGAACTCCTCAGCAGGGTAGAACGATGTGGAGTAGAGGCCTTTGTGCCCGCCGAGCTCGGTGACCTTGTCCTCTATCTGCCGGTTGTAGTAACCGTCGGACGCGCCGGGCGGCAGCGCGACGGTCCCCCAGAAGCCGAAGTTCACGTAGACCTGGCCCGGCCGCATCGGGTACAGCGGCCAGGTCTGCTCGCCGCGCAGCCGCAGCGGGCACATCCACACCGGACTCATGCCCACGCGGCCGGCGAAGAACCGGAGGAACTCGGCGCCGCGCTCGACCGGAATCTCCACGTCCTGGATGACGTCCTCGCTGGCGGGGGCGCCACGGCGGGCATTCAGCGTGCCGCTCAGGTGGTGCCGGCGATCGAATGCCACCAGCTTGCGGTAGACGTCCGAGCGGCGGTAGCGCCGCGGCCAGGCCCGGCGGATCAGCGGGCGCTGCACCCCGAACGGCCGGGAGCACCAGAACCAGTCGGTGTCCCACCGCCACAGGTAGTCCCTGATGGTCAGGAAGTCCTCTCTCGGGCCGCGGATGGACTGGTAGTAGATCCGCTCCCTGGTGTAGTCACTGCGCCATGGCGCGACGTCGCTGAACATGCCGACCGTCAGGTACATCTCATCCAGGCCGAACACAGTGCCGTCGACGAAGTCGGCCCGGTGCCCCTGGTAGCTGCCTTCCCGCCCGATCTGCGCGATGGCATCCATGCACTCTTCCGGCGTCCCGAAACGGAAATGCCGCAGGTGCACGAACGGCGCCACCGGCTCCAGCTCGATGGTGAGCGACAGGGCGTAGCCCAGCGTGCCGTAGGAGTTGGGAAAGCCCCGGTAGAGCGCGTCATGCTCATTGCCGCTGGCCGCGGTGACGACCCGGCCGCTGCCGGTCAGGATCTCCATCTCGATGACCGACTCGTGCGGCATGCCGTTGCGCAGCGAGCTGGACTCGATGCCCAAGCCGCTGACGGCGCCGCCCAGCGTGATGGTCTTGAGCTGCGGGACGACCAGGGGCATCAGCCCGTGGGCGAGGGTGGCGTCGGCCAGGTCCTCGTACGTGGTCATGCCGCCGACGATCGCCGTCCTGGAGCGCGGGTCCACCCGCAGGACGTGCCCGAACGCGGACACGTCCAGCGCCGGGCCCGCGGCCGCGTCCCGGAACCTGAACAGGTTCGACGTCCGCTTCGCCAGCCGGACGCCGCGACCCGGCGGCATCAGCGCGTAGGCGCCCTCCAGCCGCGCCACGGCCGCGCGATGCGCGCTCAGCGCCGGATCCTGAGCCCGATCGGTGACTTCGGTCACACCTGCTCCTTCTGCTGGCCACGAACTCCGGCTCGCCGCACAATGCCCGTAGGAGGACATCATGGGCAGGCTCTACCCGGAGCTGGACGAACGGCTCACGAAGTTTATCGTCGCGCAGCCGGTCTTCTTCGTGGCCACCGCCCCATGCCTCACGGAATCGGGCGACGGCGGCCACGTCAACGTCTCCCCCAAGGGCTACCGCGACACCTTCGCGATTCTCGGCCCGCGCTCCGTCGCCTACCTCGACCTGACCGGCAGCGGCGCGGAGACGATCGCGCACCTGCGCCAGAACGGCCGGATCACGATCATGTTCTGCTCGTTCGATTCTGCCCCCAGGATAGTGCGGCTGTATGGCACCGGCCGGGTCGTGCTGCCGGGCGAAGGCGACTGGGCGGTGCTGGCCGGCCGCTTCGCCGGCCACGCCGAGCGCGGCACCAATCCCGCGAGCCGGCGCGCGATCATCGTCGTGGAACTCGACCGGATCGCCGACTCCTGCGGCTACGCGGTCCCGGTCATGGAGCTGAAGCAGGAGCGCGATGTGCTGATCAGGTCGGACGAGCGCAAGACCGCCGAGCAGCTCGCCGCTTACCGGGTGCAGAAGAACACCGTCAGCATCGACGGCCTGCCCGCCCTCGACGACGATCTCGGAAAGCCCGGCGATCCAGGCGATCTGAGCGACCTCGGCGACCTCGGCGACCTCGCCGCGCCCCCGCTGATACGCCCGTGCCGGCCCGGTCCGCGGCCGGTCAGTGAGCTCCCAGCCGGGGCGCGGTGCCATCCGTCCGCGGCCGGCCCGCCCCGGCGGGCTCGGCTTGCCTGAGCAGCAGTGTGGGAGCGTATCTGCCGTCGCTCTTTGAGCAGCAGGCACGCATCCACGTCGTTGCCGACGCAGGCCCGGGCCAGGCGGAGCGCCGGGGACACGGGCCAAACCCTGCCCGGGGGGCTGAGCCTGGCCGATCCGGCAGTGGCCGATCCGGCAGTGGCCGATCCGGCAG